>AUXO011849971.1_pt1 | contig 76822 bp, 82 predicted proteins | sample 768731 | NCBI WGS metagenome assembly AUXO01 (sample SAMN02715735, study PRJNA202380) | gut metagenome | biome: sheep rumen | host: Ovis aries | place: New Zealand: Palmerston North
GATCCGTTCGGATTATACCCGATCGGTTCCATTTCGCTCCCCACAGCTATCTTGTTCCTCAAATCATCCCGATAGGGACGATCCGAAGATAAGTTTTCAATTTTTTAATCCATTCCCAGACTTGTCAAATAACTCGCTGCCTTTCGGCTGTACTCCGAACCGTTCGTCAGGCGTTCCGTTTCCGTTTCACAGTGCAAAGATACTGCTTATTTCTCAATTTTGAAAGTTTCTTGCAAAATTTTTTTTCAATTTTTACATGTCAACTTTCATATATCTCATACACAACCACATAGTAGGTATAGTTTTTTGTTCAGTCTTGCTCGATATGGTTACAGAGAAAACATTCTTCCTTGTGACCTGATATGCTTCGCCGTCCTGATCCACGAACCACTCACCAACATTGACATAAAGGTAATCTGCGGCGGACATGAACATCAACATCGCTATTCCTATAATTATTAATTCTCTCATGTTTATTATCATTTTAACAATTAAGGCTCTCTTTCGTTTACCGGAAGAGAGCCTTGTTCTATGTAGGGTTTGATTGTTTTCTAGGCTTTACTCTTCCGGCTGTGACGGCTTCCTTCGAGATCTCTTGGGCATACCGGTGTATACACAGCGATACCTGCTGATTTTACATCGGCTGACCAATTAAACATATTTGAATACATTTTCATCGAAAGGTTTCGTCATTACGTTTTCACTATTTATTGCGGAATTTCTCCAAAGTTGTTACAAAATTGAAAATTTATCGAAAAATTTTTCTCCTGATGCAAAGATACTGATTATTTTTCAAACTTGAAAGGAACACGGTCGTCATTGAAATAAAGATCCGTTATGAAGTCACATCCCTCTCCTTCCCTGAAGTATGGATCGAGCTGGTTCATAACCCTTTCCACAAGTCCATCTGTATCATTGTCGACCATCCATTTCAATACACTGAGTTCCTCAGGAACATCTCCATCGACAACATCGTACCCACCAACGCAAGAACTCACCTGAATTTTCAAATCACTTCCTTCTATTATCCAATAATAATCATATTCATCCTCAAGAGCACCGATAAGCAAACCGTATGATCTGCTACCATGGATTCTCACGAACTTCCCTCCGTCCCACATTATATCCTGTTGGATGAGCTTGCGGTTTTCGTCAGATCCTTCCATGAGGAACATCATCTTTATTGTGTCCTCGTTTGTCCAATTTTTCATTTCAGTGAAATTATTTTTTACGGAAATCCCGGTATCCCGAACGATTTTTTTGCAGCGGGTTCGAACCCAGTTGCAAGATATGTCAGAAACCTTACATTAGTGATATTTAGTTTCTCGTATCTCGGCAGAGCATCAGCGTCAAACAGCATCGCAAGTATCTCGTTGACAAGCTGTCTTATTTTATTTGGATCAAAGACCTCAAGATCCCCTACTCCAGAATACACAAAATTACCATCTGCTGCAGAAGTTGCTCCCATTGAAGCTGCAGCTGCTATGGCTGCTTTCTTAAATACGCCGTTAGCTTTTTTTATACTTTCCTCTGCTTCCGATATGGCCTCATTTACCGCATCTGGTATATTATTTGTAGTAGACTGATTGGCGTTGGCTATGCTAATATCAGTCTTCATAAAAGATTTCGGTGTCATGAAAAACGCAGCACTTGCAGCACCTATGCTAATTGCCGGTATGTTGCTAAGAAGAGAAAGCGCAGTTCCAAGTGCCGTCATTATTGTATTCACTATTGATGCAAGTGCAGCTATAGCCGCAAGTGCAGCCTGTATCGGAGTTGTTAGTAGAGATCCTTTTCCGTTTAGAGTCCAGACTAGAACTTTTCCTGTAATCTCAAGTATCCTTCTTTCTACAACTAATCTTGTTTTCTCGATCTGATATTTTAATATCTGCAACTTTTTCATTATTATACCGACCACGCAGTACACCTCAAGACCTGCAGATATCGACGGTAGATCTCCGGACGTTGACACATTTACATCAAGTCCCTGAACAGACAAAGCAGATGATATCTTTGCTACCGTGTTTATAGGAATCTCAACTATCGACGAAAGTATCTCTCTGAACTTATTGATGAGTGTAAGAATATTGCAAATATCCCACTCCTCGTTGAGATCCATTATCATCTTTTCGATGTTATGAAAACTCTCCTCACAATCAAGCAAAGCCTGATATGCATCAAGGAATCTCTGTTCGATATCTGGAAATTCAGCAGATATGTCTATGTTTGCAACTTCGTAGTCCTTCTTCATCCTGTTATTTATCAAAGATAAATAAGAAAACCTGTTTTCACTATGTCAAGAAAAGAATACAAAATAAACGAAGGAATAGACACAAAGACTACTTCTCTCGACAACATATACTTCGAGGTGAACGGACACAGTTTCGTCGCAGTTAGCGTGGCACGCAAGACAAACGAGGTGTCACAGGGAAAGAAGGGATGGATGCTATTCAAGAATATCAAAGGGGATTTGGGACTTCCTGTCACAAACGATACATACGAGAATATAAGAACAATAGAGGTAAGAAGAAACGGAGGGAAACTGGACACATATTTTTTCGTTTCACAGGAGTTCATAGTATGCAACGGAGAAGACAGAGACACTATATATGCCGTAGATCAGAGGACAGGAGACCTCACCAAGATGAACAAAGAGGATGGAAAACTATACGTGTCGAATGCAATACGTTTTTCATCTTCGTTTGTTTTCACGAATGAGCACAATATAGAAGAACCGCTGAGGACAAACATACTCACACCAGACGGATTCATGTTCAAGGAAAGCGTGGACGAGATAGGAGTGAAAAGTATAGAAAACGAGGAACTCTTCAACAGATGTGGACTGGTGGCTGTAAAAAAGAACGGGAAATTCAATCTGTTCGAGGACAGATCCCTGATTCCTGTAATGAAAGAGTTCGCCGATGACATAAAAGTTCTCGACAATCCGTTCAATCTCAACAGACCGTTAATCCTTGTGAAATACAGGGAAGGTCTGTGTGACATATTCGAGGCCGCCACACTGAAACCGATATTCGGCATGTCAATAGAGGACATATACACAAATGAAGAAGGGTACATATTTTTCAAGAGGAAAGGCAAAATACACCTGTTCATATCACCGAACGAATACATAAAGTGCAACAACTGTGTGGAATGCGGGTACGGAGAACTCATATACCTTGACGATGGTTACATGTTCTATTTCTCAGGAAGACTCTCCAACAAATTCGACGAGGTATATGACATCAAGAGTCTTTTCCCCATAGTGAGGAAGGAGGGAAAATACAATTTCCTTGAGAGGACGACAGGTAAACCCGTGTTCAACACATGGTTCGACGACGTTGATCCTTACGAGGGTGACGATGATACAACATACAACGGAAAGGCACATAATTTCACCGTCTATGAGAACGGGGAGAAGAAAACACTTACATACTCACCAAGACCAAACTTTTCAATAGCATGATGAAAAAGATTCCTATAAAATACAACACAAAGTTCAAATACGACAAAGAGAATGGCGATATTATCCTGAAGAACGGGAAACGGTTGTCCGAAATGTACGGAAAAGATAACTTTAAGCTTTTCGTGATATTAAAAGATCTAAACGGAATTCCAACAGAGGTCGTTTCAGTAAGAACTGAAGAATCCGCATACAACCTTGTAATTCTTGGATACACAGGAGACTTGGTCAGGGACGAGAAAGGAGAGCCTATGCTGTTCTTGGGAAACATACACAACCCGATAAGGAATATACTGGAGAAGACAAATGTCATGGAGATGAAAAGAGCTTCAGACAAGAAATCAAATTTTCTTTCACCTGACGGAACTTTCCTTCTAAAGGATTGGTATGACGACATAATCTATGTTCCTAATTCAAATTTGTTCATAGTCAGCGACAACGACAAATTCAATCTTGCTAAACTCGGCGGAAGCGTCCTCAGTGACACATGGTATACAGGGATGGAAATGGTGTCGAACAAATGTTTCCTTTGTATGGATAAAGAGATGAAAAAATACATAATGAACGATGAAGGAAAGCTTATGTTCGACGGAAGATCATTTGACATGATGAGTCTTTTGAGAATTTCACTAAGTAAAGATTATTTCGGGGGAAAAACATTCAACGGAAAAATTGTATGCTGTGTTGATACGGAATCTGACAAAGATAATGTAAAACTAATAACAGAAAATCTTGAAATTCTCGACTACGGAAGGAATATTGTTGAGGTTAACAAATTATCATCTGGTATATACAAAATTGTAGACGACAACGAAAACTATAACATAATAGGGGACAAATTCAAGCTAATAAATGAGAATTGGTTCACAAAGATAATTTTCGAAGACGATGTGTCGTCTGCATATATAAATGACAGCGATTTCATAATCTTTGGCTCAAAATCTTTAGTGACTCTTAATAAGGGAATGTTGTTCACGTCATATGTAATAGAAAAATCGGATCCTGTAAGAGGATTGTTCCTTTGTGTAAAAAGAAAAGACGGAAAATGTAACATATATTCAGTACCTAAACTTCAAGATCCTGTACTTTTGAACTGGTCTGACGATATATACAAGACAGACAGCGGGTTTATCTGCGCAAGACAAGGAGAGTTCTACAACATAGTCATATGCTACCACACAAACAAGACAAACACATTCACAATAGACGGCAAAAACATATTCGATGTCGCAAGGAACAAGTATTGTGTACAGGGTTCCGACGGGAAATTCTCCTTTGGATACTATGAAAGCATCGTTGGATACGGACCGGCAAAAGATGCACACGGGAAAACATATGTCTTCGACAACGTCTACGATTTGGATTCGGAATATCCTATTGTGGAAAAAGACGGTAAGTTCAACGCATTCTCGATACTGACTTTGCAGACTGTGTTCGACAAATGGTACGACGATATCGAACCCATAGACGACAATGGTGATTTCAATTGCCTAGTTGATGGAAAATGGACAGCAGAAAAAGTAAAATGAGAAAAGAATACAGACTTGACGAATCCAACGGGGAGTTCAAGATCATAGATCTTCCAGACGGAAAGAAGAACATAATCCTCGCAGACGGAACTGACGTTGCGAAGAAAATCGGCGTTTCAAGCATAGACAAAATCGGTTTCCATGACATTTACAACAAAGGAAAGACTTACAAGCTATACATATGTGAAACCATTCCAGCAACATACAAATGGATTGTAATAGACAAGGACGGAGGAAAGATGTTTCCTTCCCCGCTTTTCAACATAGACACCTATAATAGAAACGGGATAGAAGTGGAGTCGACAACTATGAGCAGACCATCAAACCGTGGAATGAAGGCGATACTCGACTGTGACCTGAACATCATATCACTCGGATGGCATGATTATATCGTCCATGGATTGGAAGGAACGATAATTGTAAGCGACTATGAAAGAGGAGAAGATGAAGGTTGTGACAATGTCGTGGACATAAAGAAACAGAAATACTTGTTCGACAAATGGTACGAGGACATCGATATCGTGAGGACACTGAACTGTTTCAAGTGTGGAGTAGGTGATATGATGTACATTCTCGCAGACAGGGACGGGAATATACTAACAGACAAACCTATACGAAGAATCGATCCGCTCAGAAACACATACATGAAAGACGAGTTCGGCGGAGAGTCAGTTGAACTCTGTTTCGCGAATACAACGAACGAGTACGGTTATGAGGCTCTTTTCACAATAAAGAACAAGAAACTGGAAAAATATCAAGTTATTGTAGACGGAAAGGAAATTGAACAGGGAAGATATGAAATCGAGAAGGACGACACCCCAAACCCGGATGTTTTCCTGATAAACTCTGAATTAAAATCCAACTGGATAGGATACGACGGAAAAATGGCGTTGAAGGCTGGATATGACGAAAAGTTAAGAGAATTTGACGATCCATTGGATGAAAAAGCCTTTGTCATAGAAAGAGATGGAAAATACAACATTGTTGGAAAATCGTCGATGATTCCGTTGTTCAACGAAGATGAATGGCTTGACGACATAACACAGATAGGTGATAACAACTATTCAGATACAATATTCGCTGTAAAACGAGATGGCAAATGCAACATAATAAACCCAAAGCTTCCATGGCTGCTTTGTCTGAAGGAATGGGCTGACGATATACTGATATCGGATGAAGATTTCGTGTTCGCGAAATACGGCGAAAAGACATATATCTTCTTTCAAAACACTTTGTTTGAATGTGACAAATATGTTGTTAGCACAAACGACATAATGTTTATATATAACGAATCGACCAAAAAATGGAACGCAATTTGCCCCGCAGCAGATCAACCATGTGAACTCATAGACGGTGGAATTGATGCTGTATACGATGTGGGCAGCTGGTTCCCGATTGTCGAAAGGGACGGGAAGTTCGCATACTTCGATACAGAGTCGGCTGAATTGATTCCCAACAAAAAGGAATACAGTATAAACCTCAAGACAGGAAAGACATATGAGTCGAGCGTCAAATATATGTGGTTCGACGACGTTGAGCCTTATGACGAAGAAAAATACGGGGACGACGACACAAGGGTATTCACTGTGACGAAAGACGGTATGATATTCGACATTAGTGACACTGGAACCATACTGACAAAAAGAAGACCAATAGATAATGAAGAAATATCCATTTAACGATGTAAATAAGGAAAAATTCCAGAAGGTTACAATCTGCAGGAAGGACAACAAGATTATAGACATAGTCCTCGGAGAATCATTGTCTGTTGTCGGGACATACTTCAAAGTTGACAATATCATTAACGACAATATAAGGATAAAGGAATTCAACGGTGTATTCGGCGACGAGAAGTGCAAGATGTTTGCAATAAAGGATCTTTCGATATCAATAGACAACAATACAATAGTCGTGTCATCCTACACAGGAATGCTTGTCCAGTATGACGGGCAGTCGAATCCTTTTGTGACCGACGTTGAAAAATTATCTGATGCTACACTTCTGGTAAGAAGGACAGAGAGGATGAAACTTATTAACTTTTCCGGGGAGACTATAAACAAAGGATGGGCTGTATACCAAATCACACCCGATTCAGGACAAAATGTCACCGTGTTGAAATATCCAGAGCGACACAGTAAAGGGAAGAGCACAGAGATTGTGAACATGAAGAAAGGAAAATCACTCGGAACGTTTCAGGAAGCGACATACACATCAGACATGAAACACTTCAAAGTGAGAAAGGACGATATCTTGTACAATATCATGGACTTCGACGGAAACCTAAAGTTCAACTGGGTGATGGACATAGACGACCATGTCATTGCATCGATAGACGGCAACAAGGACACGGCGTTATACTTCTATGTTGTCCGCGACATTGACGATGTAGTGTACAATGAAAACTTCGAGGAAGTCATAAATCTCACAAAAGAAGATGTAAGTTTGAAAATATCTTCAGCTTCACGAGTCAACCATATTGTGTTGATGAGAAAGGGAGCAAAAGAATTTAACATCCTCGACAGAAACCTCAAGCCTATGTTCGATCCATGGCTTGACATGATTATATACAACTACTTCAGCGCAGACGCATACCTGTTCCTATGTCACTCAAAAAAAGGATATGCCATCATGGACGGAACAACCATAAAACCTGTAAATGGAATTCCAAAGTACATTGAAGAAATAGAAAGGTTGGACAATCTAACTGCAGGAATAAACCTTCGCTACGCAATAAAGATAAAAGACGGAAAATGCAAACTTTTTACATACAGAAACAAAAACACCAACAATTTTAAATTAGAATTCAACAGCACAGAAATAAAAAACGTACTCACTAACGGGGAAAACACATTCGTTGACACAGAAGATGGACTGTTTGTAGTTATCCCTTCGCCGCAATCACAACCAGACTGGTACAAGAAAACATGGGGGTTTGCAAACCTTGAGCTAATACGTTGCGACAACATATTCGAAACATATTTCACAGATGAATATGTTATAGAAAGAGGAGGAAAGTTCAATATCATAAAGAGGAATTCCGAAGGGATGGGAAGATACTTCAAGACCGACATCGACAACATATATGACATACAGAATAGATTCATAATAGTGGAGAGGGACGGAAAGTTCGCCTATTTCGACACGACAAAATTCGACCTGCTCTCAAGGGATGGAATTACATGGTGGAACGATGTGGAACCCGCAGAAGAACTCCATCCCAGTGGAAGGTGGGTGTTCAAAGTAAAGGACAAGCAAGGAAACTGGATCGAAGCATAAAAGAAAAAGGAGAGTTTGAACTCTCCTTTTTCATATGTTGTCGGTTCTGTCTTACTGGATATCGAGAACAATTCCAGACTCCAGAATTGACGGACTTAACATAACGGTGTCATTGGACTCCTTGAGTGTTCCCACCTCGCCAGTCACAGCGTCGACTGTGAGAATGCCGTTTCCGAAGATGTACAGCGGATTCTCAGGAAGGCGCGGATCAAGGAATTTCCTGAGGGTAATTACACGGGTGTGAAGCTGATCCTTGTAAGGCTCGACAATCTTCATGCAGGAATCGAAAGTAATAGGATTTCGTGCATTAATCTCCCCACATTCGAGAATAGCGTCATAGAATCTGAAATGTACACGGAAGTCGGTCTCATTTGTGTCAATTTTATACGACTTGTCGGTACTGATCATGTCTATGAACTCCATAATTTCCTTCATACGGTTTGTGTCAGGAGTATGGAAAATCATGTTTACATAGTGACCACACTGGAACCAAGTAACAATATAGTTGATCTGGTTCTCACATTCCTTCGTGAGAGTGCTATCGAAGCGGGCTTCGGCTGTGCGGAACATGAACATCTCTTCCTGACTTGCGATGTAGTCGTAGTCTCCGATGACGGTGTTGTCAAAGTTGTATCCTGCAAACACAGGTTCTGGTTCGGGGGTTGGCTTCGAGCAGCTGTTACATGCTGCAAACAGCATCGACAAAGCCATCATGCTGATGCACAAAATGCTTTTTAGTTTCTTCATTTGTTTATGTTTTTATTTGTTTTACGATATCTCCACAGACAACGTGTCCGTGGAAACTTCTGATATTTATCTTCTGTATCTTGCAGGTGTCATTCAGTTTCATGGTATTCAAATCAACGCCGATTTCACGAAAAATCACCGACGCATCAACGACACCAGTTGTGCCATTGAGTGTGACTACCATGGTTGACATTGACTTTGTGATGTTTCCAAGATCCATTTCAGAACATCTTTTATGCAAAGATACTGAAAAAATCCCAAACAAAAAAGGATCCGTATGAAAAGGATCCTTTTTTTATTGATTTTTAACTTAGTTATACTTCTTCACAATCATGCTCTGGGTGTACTTGCTCTTCGGGAAGAGGGGAGTCGCCTTGATTACATTCTGTCTTTGCTCGGCAGCAGGAGTTTCCTTGACGGTGGGAATCAGATCCTCGTTCATTCCGTCATTCTTGAGTTCGTCGAGATCGACGGTCTTCAACTCTTCTGCGGAGATTGAAGTCTTCTCTTCAGGTACTTCGGTTTCGTTTGTATCGGGAACTTCAGGAGTCTCAGTATTGATGGTCTCCTCTGGATCCAGAACCTCGTCTTTCTCTACAACCTCGTCAACGACTTTCGGAGTTTCGATCTTTTCCTCTTTCTTCGTTGAAGGTTTCTTTGTAGTTGTGGTTTTCTTTGTGTTAGCCATTATAAACTGAATTGGTTTTATGCAATGTTTTGCTTATTTATTTATCTCTCTTACAAGAGTATTTGTTTCACTTTTTCTATGTCCTTCTCTATCAATCCTTTCCGTGCATTAGTCTTGACAAAATTTTTCTTTTGACCGAGAAGCATGTCGTCGTCGTCGTCAACTATGACATATTTACATAGAGTATTGAGTTTATGAAGGGTAGTAAATTTTGTACACATATCAAAATGGTCGTTCAAGTATTTTTCTATCTCGTTTCCACGGCACATGAAGTCATTGTAGAAATGCTCAGTATGACCAGAGATAGGTATTTCCAACCCGAGATTTTTCAACGGAGTGTCTGCGGATGTCCCCCACGATGATGATATGACAATGGAGATGTTAGGTATATCCTTCAATGTATTGAGGAGTTTCACTTTCTCTGGATCGATGAAAAGAGTATCTCCTTCTCTATTCCTACAGCGGACGAAATACTCATCGGAGTTGACTACTCCATCGATGTCAAGAAACAAAATTCTCTCCATTTATGAAACGCCTGTGTGACCAAATCCACCTTTTCTATCAGTCTCCTCAAGAGAGTCGACCTCTTCCCACTCAGCTTTCTCGTATCTCGCGATGACCATTTGGGCAATTCGGTCTCCTCTCTCAAACTCAACAATCTCATCTCCGTGGTTGATAAGTATTACACAAACTTCCCCTGTGTAGTCAGCGTCAACCGTTCCTGGACTATTAAGCACTGTTATGCCTTTCTTGAGCGCAAGCCCGCTGCGCGGTCTTATCTGAGCCTCGTATCCCTCAGGAAGCTGGATAAAGATTCCTGTTTTCACAAGCTTTCTTTCTCCTGGTTCAAGAACGAAAGCTTCCTCGGCGTTTCTCAAGTCCATACCCGCACTTAAGGGGGTTTCATATTTTGGCAGATCGAATCCGCTCTTGTTTACAATTTTAACCTTCATTGATCGGTTTTTCGTTTTCGTGGAAAAATATCTTTCCGTACATGTTATTGCAGAATTCATCATATTCTTTCTCATCCTCCTTTGTATAATTGTACATACAGTCGTAGATGTGCTTCGGGAAAATACAGCACTCATTAAGAATATGAATAGATCTTTTGTTCAATTTATCCTTGTCTTCATCTTTCGTGAAATTTCCAGAAAGGTTCTGCAGAATGCAGGTGGCAGCCTCATTGAACTTCGAATTTGCAACATGCCTCTCATAATCAAGAGCATTTGTGTACGCCATGTTAATCTCCTGATAACTTATCCGCTTCCTCATAAGGGCATCTACCAAACACGCCTCCATAGGCATAGCGTCTGGATAACAGAGCGATTTGAATTCTCCAAATGTCATTTCTCTTTATTTTTAATTGTTTCTTTATCTCTCCAGATATTCACATAGATTTCACCATCGTCTTCAAAAGTCTCTACTTCCACGACATAGCTATCATCCACACCATATCCCATACCATCGTCGATATAGACATGTGGATAAACATCGAGTATCGGATCATTCGAATCTATTGAAATCTTCCCGTTTTCTTCAACTGCACCAAGCGATGTCAGGATTTCTCTAACATTACGTTTGTAAACAGGCCAATCACTCATCACCTCGGTGGTTATAATGTCTTTCTCTATGTCCATCAGTCAACTTCTATATATATTTCAATCTCACGATTATCATTGTACTTCCAACTATATCTTGTACACCCATCCTCGTCCTCGTATCTGAACCCGAGATCCTCGTTTATGAAATCAAGAATGTTATTCATCTTAACGATGGAATCGTACTTCCACTCGATTTCCTCAAGATCCTCGGAAGCGTACCCTATCTCCTCAAGGAGATTGTTCCTTGCATTCTCAGACATCTCGAACCACTCCGTTGTGTCCTTCATGGAATTGAGCTTGTCAAGACGCACTTTCTTCTCCTCATATTCCTTTCTGAGGAAATCCTGAACACCAGAGAAGTCGGATAATTTGAACCACGTTCCGTTGGAAGACTTTGTGTCGCTTCTGTAAAGAAGTATGTACTTCTGGTCGAAATCGTCACCCTTGTTGAGAAGTTCATTGAGAGAAAGGTTCGCAGCATACTTCTCCATGTATTCTTTGTTGGATTCGTATTTCCCGTCAAGCAATACATAGGATTTCGCCTCGGTGTTCATTTCCTTCCTTAGTTTCTCCCTATATGTGCCGTACAGTTTCACATCATCAAGAAACTCTTTCTTGAAATATCCGATGAACTCCGTTGAGTGGTACTTGGTAATTTCTGGATAATCGTCGTCATTTGCCGTCCCTGTCGGCGTTATTCCCTCGAACTCGTTGGAATATCGTCTCTCGTTGAGGTTCTTCATGAACCCCAGCTCTGCGGAACATATGATCTTTTTGTTCTTGACATCGACAAAATGTCCTATCAATGAATAGCTCATCTCTGCCAGAATTTATTTGATTGACTCTTTCGGATCATACTTCTCGGCGGGGATAATCTCAGCGACAAGATGGTGGTTTCCATCATTGTCGTCCCAATGCCTCATTTTGATGTCCTTGATTGACTGGTAGATTCCGTCCATATTATTGATGTCGACGGAAAAATCACCGTGGTGATCCACCGCTGTGGTCAAAAACTGAATAATTTCTGTTGCTTTCATCTTATTTTGATTTAGTTTTCTTTCTGCAAAGATACTGATATTTTTCGAGAAATTAAAATTTCGTACCTTTCAACATGCTTTTTACATGATCTGTGTAGCAAGGATCCACCGATATTATATTGTATTTGTCATTGTTGAAAATATTTTCCGATAGAATAAGAGGATTGTGACTGACCATTATTATCTGGTTCCCCCACTTCTCTATAACCTTTGGGAAGAAATCCGTGTACAATGTCCAGACAGCTTCTATGTCAAGTGACTTGTCTATCTCGTCGAAAAGAAGCACGGGGTGGGACTTTTTCTTGTAGTTCTCAAGCTTGCTAAAGTAATCCTTCTGATATTTTCCTGCATCTTGCCACGTTGAGTTTCCATGGAAGAATCTGTACAACCCGACGTTCACAATATCATCCATGGAAACCTCCTTCTTCGCTATCTCTATTATCCTGTTCAGAACAAACAGAGAATGTTGACCAGATGATATCTTATTTGAATTCATCATGTAGGCGAGCTCGTCGCCTATGTTGTTTATGATGGATCCCATCATGTCACCAAGATAACCTGTAGAATGCGTTCTCGTGTACTCGAAATTGTCATAATAGACAGGAACAACGTCCATATCCACAACAGACGTATTCCTTTTCTTCTTCTCTATTATCTCCTCGATAGTCCTATGCCTTCTGAAACAACCGAACTCCAACGGCTCGCAGAAAGAAGTGAACCCATCTGCACACATCATCTGCCCGGCGATGGCTTTTATTATAGTAGTCTTTCCAGATCCATTTGGACCGAATATCATGTTGATTTTCTTGTCCTCGAAAGAGAAAGTCTTCCCTACAAGGTTCTCGGAACACTTCAGGATATATTTCCCTTTGTTCTTCCTGTAGTAAGCCATCTCCTTCTTGTACTCCTCGTTGTCGGACTCATACCTGTCCTGATGGTTATAATACCGAGGATCAGTCTTTAAAGGCTTTGTCGGCTTCTCTACCTTTTCATATATGTACCCAGTTCCGTTCTCTGGGAAAGTCACAGATCTTACCATACTATTATATCTTTTACTGCAAAGATACTGATAAAAATCGAGAAAAACAAATTAAGGATCATTCGGTTCCTGTAATTGTTGATAATATCCGACTTCGATGTTGTAGATACACGCATCAAGCAGCCTGATACTAGAGTCTATCTTTCTGACACTTGCACCTATCTTTCTGACACTTGCATCCAGAGCCAATAAGCTGGTATCAAGTCTCCTGAATCCAATATCAAGATCAAACATACAAGAATCGAGTTTCCTTATACTCGAATCAAGTCTTATGCAACTTGAGTCTATGACAAGCAGGCTTGCATCGATTCTCCTGACACTCGAATCAATCAATGAGAAGCTGGTGTCGAGCAAGTATAAGCTGGTGTCGAGTTTCGTGTAACTTGAATCAAGCTTTGTACATTTGTTTCGCAGCACACTGTAGCTGGAGTCGAGCAGGAACAAGCTAGAATCCATCAACATGTAGCTCGAATCGAGCTTCGTGAACTTCTTTCGTAATACACTATAGCTAGAATCAAGCAGGAACAAACAAGCGTCAAGTTTCCTTATGCTTGAATCCATCATTTCAAGTATATGCAAGCTTGTGTCTATGCTCTTCATCTTCTTTCCATTCGAGAGGTCAATCTCACCCATCAACCTTTCAAAACGAAGATATTCAAGACTATACACAGAGTTCAACACCCAGTTCAACTGTGACTTCGTGTATGGAGTGAATATGGTTCTCCCGTCCTTCATTGTTATTTTCGACAGAGCACCAATCTGAGACGGGTAAAACGAATACGCGGCACCTTTCAAATTCCTTGACACAATAAGCGGATTTACAGGATTGTCAACCCCTTCTCCATAAGAATAGAATTCAACCTCCAATATCTCGTTCTTATTGATGTACATCTTGTCCGTGCATATGTAATCTGGAAGGAATTCAGCGTTTATGTAATTCATCCCCTTGAACGGAGTATCATATATAATCGTTGCGGAAGAAGGGACATCAGACTTGGTTTCCGTATATTTCCACGCTTGGTTTATATTCCCGCAATGTGAACATGTCCATCTCGACGAATCCACATCAAAGAAAGGATTTACAGTATGGCAGCTGCTACACACGCTTGCATCAGACTCAACATATATTATATAAGCAGAAAGAAGCATCTTTATGTCATCCTCTTCATACTTGTGGTAAATCGAACTCCTATTTTCCACACATATGACACCTTTCGCTTGAATCTGTGAATTTGTCACCTCATATACCTCTCCGTATACATTCTTGATCCATATCGGTCTGATTCCCTCGTAATTCGAGAAATAAGAAACCGACTCCTTATTCAAAAGAATCGGTATATCCCCGAAATTGCTGGGAACATTGTTTGTATCTATCTTTGTTATCTCTGAGAACTTGTCCATTCAAGCAAACATGAAGTTTGCTTTATTTATCTATATCCAATTGTTTATAGTCTGTTCAGCGATAATGACTTTCGACTTCTTCAGATCATCTATTTTATGAAGGAAATCATATATCTCCTCGTTCCTTATACAGTTCGGTCTCCTGAACGAATTGTTTCCGTATGAAGCGAATTCCTTCCATCTCTTCATGTCAATCAGGTATTCCGTATAGGCATACAGCTTGCCGTCAACAATACCGTCCTTACACACTATGAAGAATACTTTGTCGGCATAAGTGTTGATAGACCATCCGAAATTTCCGTGGCTTATAACCTCATATGGAATATTCCCAGTCTCGTGGGCTCTTGTGTCAACTTTGACTTCTATTTTTGTAAATTCTTCATTATCAACACATTCCCAATCATTTTTGAGTTCACTTCCTTTCTTAGCCACAACAAAATCGACATCTATATGTTGCCAAAAAGGAATAGATGACACATCGTACACATCGTATCCGTTGTCGTACATCTGTCTCCCGTGCACACCAAGGAAAAACCGTTCCCCGATTTTCCCATATGTACACAGATCATTCCCGAAATCGGGAGGTCTTGAAACACAATCTACGCTCATTACATCACAAGGAAATTCTTAATCTCGTATCCTGTATACTCAATGTCGTTCAGGCGACCATATCCTTTCAACATGTCACCCATCTTCTTGGCATCTTCCTCCTCACAGAACACACCGTTCACCTCGTTGTCGTTCTTGTGGGACTTTCCCTTGTATGTGCGTCTTTTTCCTACTAGAACATACACATCGCCGTACTCTTCGATTTCGATGTATGCACACTCATCGTCATCTATCAGGATGTCACATGAACACTTCATCATCACATTCATCAGTTCTGGAGTCAGCTCATACACAGGGAACTCGCTTATGTCAACAGTGGTTGTGCATCGGTAACTGTCGATATTTGACGGCATCATATTGACGAATTCCGACATGGCGGGGACATCCAGAGTATAACATGATGATTTATCCTTTGCCCCGACAATCGAATCCCTGAAATCACAGTCTTCAAGAGACGCTGCAACCAGCACTTTGTGAAAGTTATTCTTTCCCTCAAACAAAGCCTTGTTGACATTGTCCTGCTTCATGTAAGGTATACATACGAGGATATTGTCCGATGTTTTCAGAGTCTCTTCGATTCGTTCTTTGCTGATTCTGTTCAGTTTTCCTAAATTTCTCTTTACTACATTCATCTCTAACAAGTTTTATTTACTGCAAAGATACTGATATTTTTCGAGAAATTAAAATTTCGTGCATTTCAACATACTTTTTATTTACTGCAAAGATACTGATTTTCTCCAAGTGAACTACCCACAAACTAAAGATTTGTGGGCTTCAGGCTTCATAGACAATTGCTTGCAAGCAAGTCTTACATCATCTCCACCTGTGTAATCGACAGTCCCTGCCGATAGAGATTTCAATCCTTCTCTGAGGATATTGATTGAAGCATTCAAGTCCCTGTTGTGGCGTTTACCACAATTAGGACAAGTCCATTCCCGTACACTCAAGTCTTTAGTGTTTTGGTTGATATATCCACATTCACTACAAGTCTGTGAACTTGGAAAGTATCTGTTTATTTTCACCAAAGTCTTATCTTCTCTATTGCATTTGTATTCAAGAAAGTTTATGAAAGTTCCCCGACTTACATCTGCAATATGCTTTGCAAGTTTATGGTTCTTAATCATTCCTTTCACATTAAGGTTCTCACAACAAATTACGTCGTAATTTTTGACAAGTTCCGTTGAAACCTTATGCAACATATCATTTCTTGAATTTACAATCTTCTTGTGAATCTTGACAACTTTTCTTCTTTGGTTTTCATAAGAATTGCTGTCTTTGTGTTTACGAGAAAGATGCTTTTGTGCCTTACTTAATTTTCTTTCATATTTCTTTGTGTATCTATGATTCTTATATACCTTTCCATCAGATGTTATGACAAAATCTTTCAGTCCTAAATCTATCCCAACAGATTTGTTAGTTTTTTCTATAGGTTTATATTGTTGTTCCGTTAGAATTGCTACATAGTACTTTCCATCACAATCTTTTGATATTGTCATAGAGTGAACATTACCATTAACTTCACAATGCTTCTTGATTTTTATGTTAGATTTGAATTTAGGTAACGATATTGAATTACAGTCAATAGAACAGAACTGTGGAACAACAAAGGAATTTCTATCTTTCTTTGACTTGAATCTTGGAAATTTCGCATTTCCCCTAAAGAAATTGATGTATGCTGATTCAAGATGTCTTAAACTGTGTTGAAGTGTCTGACTGTTGATTTCCTTCAACCAAGAATATTCTTCTTGTTTTTTTAGAAGAGTCAACTTCTTCGCCTGCTCATAATAATTGTCGGATTTCTGTGTTTCTCTATACTGTTCCTTTCGTTCATTTAGAAAATGATTATATACAAAACGAACACACCCAAAATACTTGCTCAACAATTCTTGTTGCTCTGCATTCGGATACATTCTAAACTTATATGTCCTGTATATTGTCTTCACTATATAATCAAATTTCTATAATTATTTATTTGCAAATTTACAAAATTATTTTATATTTGTAAAGCAATTTCTAAAATAATTTTACGTATGAGCAATTACACATCTAAAAAAACACAAATATTATTTGAAATGTCACTTAATTTTTGTTTGTAAGTACAGAAAACAACTTCTACAATATGGTCTTGATATAGTAGTCAAACAATTGTTTCAAAAGATTTCAGAATCATCGGACTTCTCAATTGATATAATGGAGACAGACAAAGACCACATGCATTTACTAATAGCATACCCACCAAATATTTCTGTTACATCCATTGTAAGAAAACTGAAACAAGAAAGTGCACATCACCTATGGTTACATTATTATAGTTTTCTAAAAAATTTTGGAAAGAACATACGTTTTGGAGTGATGGATATTTTGTTTGTTCAATCGGAGAAGCAAATCCTGATACTATTCGTAAGTACATAGAGAATCAAGGTTAGTGGCGATTCATCCCAAAGGCTAAAGACCTTTGGGTTTTCTCGCTAAAATTACAATAAATAAAGAAAGTCTGAAAATACAATGCTGAAAACAATCATAGAATGGATCATATCTTTGTTCAACAAACATGTTGTAACTATTGATACAAAGGATGATACAACAAATGAAATCATTGAACAAAACGAACCAGAACCAGATATAGAGATGAACGATTATTCCAACATCATGGTGCATATCGACAACGGGCACGCTTCGTCGACAAAGGGGAAGAGATCCCCGTATGCAGCCAACAAAGTCCCACCTGAACTTGATTTCTACGAATACAAGTTCAACAGGGAAGTTGCCTCAATACTGAAAGAGAAACTCGAATCAAATGGATTCAAGGTGAACATGGTTTGCCATGAGCTGGACGAAGACATCAAACTCACAGTAAGGGCAAACAGGGCTAACATTGTCAAGGGAAAGAATCCTAGCATGAAACACCTGTTCATATCTATACATTCAAACGCATTCGGAAAAGGGGAGTCGTGGAACAGCGCAAGAGGCTGGAGTGCATGGACTACAAAAGGACAGAACAACTCCGACAAGTTAGCCGACTGCCTGTACAACGCTGCGGAGAAGATACTACCGAAACACAACATGACAATAAGGACTGAGAAGTTACCAGACGGAGACAGGGACTACGAGGAAAACTTCACCGTGATCTATGTGGCGAACATGCCAGCTGTCCTGACTGAAAACCTATTCTACACTAATATAAAGGATACTGAGTTCCTGTTAAGCGATACAGGGAAGGAAGCTATAGCGGAGATTCATCTGCAAGGAATTATTGAATACTCAGACAAATACCTGATAAAATAAAAGGAAGGTCAATCAACCTTCCTTTTTTCTTCCTCCAGTGTTTCTGGAATCGTTTTCCATTTCCCTTCTGGGCATTCAGAATCCTCCGACATCGTCTTAGCCTTCAAGACACATCCACAGATATCACATATACCTAGCTTGTTGTGTTCACACACCTTGCATATCCCATACCTCGCGTCAAAATATTTTTTGTATTTGACATCAGATATGAGGTCAAGTATCATATTTGTCCATCCCTGCCAAATCAATTTGATCCACAAAAAGAAATTCATGGTTTGGTTTCCTGTAGTTTTGAAATCCACAACAACCAGCCTATCGAGGCGACTGTCGGGAACAGAGGCACAATAGATCCTGCGGGAAGATAAAGGAACAAGACGACTCCTGTCGCCATCAACAACATTGAGACAACCAGAAGCCGCAACTGTAATTTAGAATTCTTATCCATTAGACAAATGAAATTAGAAAGCGGGTATCTGATGAAAGACACCCACTTTCGTTGTTTGTTTATTTTCCTGTGAAGCCTCCTTGGGCGAACTGGGTGAACATGTTGGGATCGAATCCTCCCGTAGAAGCGTCTGGATTCTCCTTCTTGTAGATTTCCTCAGAAACCTTCCATGTCGCTTCCTGCAGATCCTTGGTTGCAGCCTCTATGGAATCCATGTCACGGTCGGAATCGTTCACATTGTACACGAGCTTGAGTGCCTCGATTTTGTCCTTGACCTCGTTCTTGAGTTCTTCTGACACCTTGTCACCCACTTCCTCAAGTTGCTTCTCGGCAGAATTCATCAAACTCTCAGCCATGTTGAGTTTTGTCTGACGCTCAACTTTCTCCTGATCCTCCTTTGCATGGGCTTCAGCGTCCTTGCGCATTCTGTCGAGTTCATCGTCGCTGAGGTTTGACGATCCCTCAATACGGATTGACTGATCCTTTCCTGTAGCAGTATCTGTGGCGGTCACAGAAAGCACACCGTTGGAGTCAAGATCAAACTTGACCTTCAGCTGCGGAACACCTCTTCTTGCAGGAGCGATGCCGTCGAGATTGAACACACCAAGCTGCTTGTTCTCAGCGGCAATCTTGCGATTTCCCTGAGTGACGATTACCGTGATGGCTGTCTGGTTGTCCTCAGCGGTCGAGAAAATCTGCTCACGGGAAACTGGGATGGTGGTGTTAGCCTCAATCATAGTGGTGGCCACACCGCCGACAGTTGTGATATTGAGGTTGAGAGGAGTCACGTCGAGAAGAACAATGTCACTTCCCATCTCACCTGCGAGAATACTGCCTTGGACAGCAGCGCCGAGAGCGACAGCTTCGTCTGGGTTCACGCTCTTGTTGGGCTCCTTTCCGAAGTAGCTCTTGACGAACTCCTGAACTTTCGGTACACGTGTTGTACCACCGACGAGCAGAACCTCGTCGATATCTGAAGTGTTCATCTTGGCTGCGTTGAGGGCACCGATACACAAGTTCTTCACCTTGTTCATGAACTCGTCCATCATGTTCTCGAACTGGGCTCTCGAAAGTTTTCCAGTATAGTGAACTGGAGTTCCGTTATCCATGCTCAGGTAAGGAAGGTTGAAGTCGGTCGATACAGCATTCGACAGATCAATCTTTGCCTTTTCCGAAGCCTCAATGACGCGCTGGAAAGCGATGGGATCCTTCGACACATCCGTGCCAGTCTGTTTCTTCACATCCTCGACAACCCAGTCAGTGATGAGTTTGTCAAGATCCCTACCACCGAGAACCATATCACCCTGTGTGCTCACGACCTCGAACACACCGGAACCAAGTTCAAGAATCGACACATCGGCAGTTGAACCACCTATGTCAAGAACAAGAATCTTCATGTCCTTGTCGAGTTTGTCGAGACCGAAAGCAAGAGCTGCTGCGGTAGGTTCGTTGATGATACGCTTGCAATCAAGTCCAGCAATCTTGGCAGCCTCCATTGTGGCGGTACGCTGCTGATCATCGAAGTACGCAGGCACGGTGATGACAGCCTTATCTACTTCCTCACCGAGATAATCTTCAGCCGCTTTCTTCAGCTTGCGGAGAACCTCTGCGGAAATCTCCTGCGGAGTGTAGGTCTTTCCGTCAATGTTCACACGGACTGAGTCATTCGGACCCTCGACAATGTCGTATGCGAAATCCTTGTCATACTTAGCAGTCTTTTTGTAGGAATTACCGATAAATCTCTTGATGACTTCCACGGTGGACTTAGCGTCTACAACCGAGCGTCTCTTGGCTGAACTACCAACACGGATTTCACCGTCCTTCCCATAACCGATTACCGAAGGGGTTGTACGCTCACCTTCGCTGTTCACGATAATGTGCGGAGTTCCTCCCTCCACGACAGCCACAGCACTCATAGTGCTTCCAAGGTCGATACCAATAATTTTGTTACTTGCCATTTTTTGTTTTATTTTAATTTTTGTTTTTAGAAATACAGTTTGAAGAATATGTCCTTGTATTTTTCAACAGGTTCAGTGCTGGTTACATTCTCATCACCCTCAATAGTCTCAGGGATGACGTTCGAGAATCCGAGCTCGAAGATACATCTGTTCACAAACTCAGCAATATTGCCACCCTCCTTTTCGAGAACAATGTCGATCGTTGTGCCGCACGGCTCAATGATGTCACATAATGCTGTAATCGGAACCCTGATTCCAATCAGCTCGTTCTTTTCATTTGTCATTATTTCGTATGACTCGGTATCGTAGATTGCAATCAGGTTGTTGATTGCCTCGTCGACATTGAACAGCTCATCCGAGTCGAATTCGTACAATCCGTTGTCAATGTCGGTCTGCACGTTGCTTTTCAACCATTGTGCGAACGGCATCTCCTCTATACCGTCATTCTTCTCCTTCACCTCGCACTTCACACCTGCAGGAACAGGTTTATTGTTCTCCTTCTTTGCAGGAAGATCTTTCTCTGATTTCTGCTCTTTCTCCTTAGTCTCGTTCCCCACGAATTCAAACTCACCGCTTTCGTGGTTATATTTGTACACGTCGGTAGCTCTCTTACCGATGGTGAGTTTCATTGTGTAGTCATGTGAGACTTCGTGTGCAGAAACAACACTCAGAAGGTACTTGACAAAATTGTCGTAGTCTTCATCATCAACATCTGTGTTCACATTCACAACAACCGAGTCGCCGTCACTTTTCACAGAAACATTTTCGGATTTGAAGGCATCCAAGAACTTCATCAGGAAATCAGGTGAAAGGAAACCAGTAAGCAGGTTTGAAAATAAATCTTGGTTCTTTGACATATATCGTATATTTCGTTTTAATATTTGATTGTACTTTCAATCATTGTCGATGCAGTATAGTCAGCCATCTGCAGTATCGGAACAAGAGGTGTCATCTTTATAGCCGAATATTGGGCGTTCTTAAGGTTTGAACCAGAATCATCGAAGAACCCCATATGATATCTTATCGCAAGCATCTCGTCAGGGTTCATGACCAATCCTATATTCTGCAGCATTATGACCGACTTTTCTCCATGTCCTATCGGGAAAGTGTCGTTTATTTCATATCCTTGGTACTCTATCCAGTTGTTTGAACTGTCCTTTTTCCATCTCTTCGCCGGGATGTACATACAGCTTTTACATACATCGTGCAGAAGTGATGTGATTATTATCCTGTCGTCACTGATCTTGTCGCTGAGCTCAGGTTTCTCCGACAGGACAAGATCCTTGTATTTATCAGCAAGAACATACACGACCAAAGAGTGATCGAGGAGACCGTTCTGGTAATTCGAATGGAACTTCGACGACGCTGGAGCGGTGTAGAAGTCGGTCTTCCTCAGGAACTCTATCACTTCATGTACACCCTCCCTGCCTGTCGATTGCAGAAGTTTCTCGAACATGTCGACCTTCTGTTGAGCAAGCATGTTTTGTATCTGGTTCGCATATAGAAAGTTTTGCATTAAAACAGTTCGGTTGATTTTAGATCCTCCTCCTTGATCTTCTTGTCTTCCTCATCCTCGATGATATAAGACTCAAACTTCTCCTCTATCGCGTAGTCGTTCGACCTGTCCTTGTATGAGAAGACATGGAAAGGCTTTATTATTCTTATGATTGTATACGAGTTATCGCCTATCTTGAAATGGACGAACCCGTTTTCCTTGAAGGAATCCATCTCATCGTCGCAAATCTTCTTCACAAGTGCCTTGAACTTGGAATCCTTCAAGATATAGAGTTCAGGGAATTCCTTCCTCATCTCTTTCCTGAGAACCTCTCCTACATCAGCTTTCCACAACGACTTGTACTCGTTGTCGAAAGTCTCGTCAAGATACATATAGACTTTTTCGCCGGGTTCCTTCGTTAATGTAACCCTCCCTACAGAAAATGCACGATATTCATCAAATGAAACCTTCTCTATCTCTATCTCTGCGATGGAAGATTTCACAAGATTAATCATCTCGTTAGTTATCAGACTCTTCTTTCCCATTGCTTGAAGTTATTTTTTTCATGTACTCCTTGAATCCATTGACATCATTCACCGTCTCGTCCGTATATATTTTCATAGCGAAGTCAAAATCTTTCCTTTCTATGCCGTAGAATTCAATATACTCCTTTATATCGTTTTTGGTTATGTCGTCTTTGGTGGATTTCTTCTGCTTAGATGCACCAGATGTGTAAGCCCATCTCGGAACAGTACCACAGTAAAGATAATCAGACCAAAACTTTATCACATCAAGAGCGTTCACCTTGCCATTGTTGAACACGTTAGCCTGAATGGGATAATTTATAGCCATCCTCCTCAAAACCATGAACACGTTCTGGTTGGCTTGCTGCTCCGTCATATTCATTATATATCCCCTATTTCGGAATATAGCATCTATGATTTCGAACAACGAGTTGGATTTCTTCTCCTTGATTTCCTCCTCAGGCACAGGAACAATCTTCGGATCTTGACCATGCATAGCACCGAGAAGATCTATCTGAACCTTCTGTGGTTCCTCATTTATTTCTTTTTTCTTTGCCATCAGAACAAACTTGGTGTTTTGGAGAACTTACCAAGGCTACTGAGATCGTCGAATATCGAGTTCTCTCTCGGTTTCTTGTAGTTCTCTGTCAGGAACCTGCTACCTTTAAGGATAGTTTCCATCTTTATCGACGAAGAAAGGATGAAACCCGTGCCTCTCATATTGTGTTCGTGGGAGACGAATCTGTCCATGACCTCTTTCGGGAAGAACTCCGAGTTCAACTCAACAAGAGACCTCTGTCTGTTCAACCTCTTCTCAAAATCGACATCTATCTCCTTCTTCATCTCTTTCTCAAGAGCAGCCTTCAGGGATCCATCGTGCGATCCCTTATCAAGATCATTCACGTTTTTCGCCTCCAACGATTCGTATACATGACCAGCCTTCAACGGAGTAACCCTTGTCTTCCTGCCGTTCTTGTAGTACTCATAGAACGCAGGGATATTGTCTCCATCGTCACCACACATAATCTTGTCCATCAGTATCCTATCTGGATCGATTACTTCGAAAATGGTCTTCGGGTTAGCTCTCATGGTGTCCTTGAGTTTGTTCTTAGCCTCGTCGTAGTTGCTGAAAAATATGTCGGCGACATCCTCAGTGTTGTACCAGTCCATGAAATCCTGAGTGACATATATCTTCCTGAACTGCTTTGTCGCGATTGGGTTGTATGAAATACAGAACTGATTCCCGTTCACGTCCTTTCCATTGCCGAAAGATACGAGCTGAGACCAATCCTTGTCAGATGAAACCATGACGACATTGAACCCGTCTGCAAACATCGCGTCCTTCCACAGCGCAGCCAAGTCATCAGCCTCTGTATTGTCGAGTTCAGTCACGACCATGCCGCTGACTTTAAGCAGCTCCTTGAACTCATCGAACGCCCCGAAGATGTTCACCCAGTTCTTGTTCTCGTCCTTTTCCCTGTTTCCTTTATATGTCATCCCCTCTATATCGTCGTATATCGCGTTTCTCCAAGGTTCCTTGGCATCACACGCGATAACAACTCGATCTGGGGAGAATGTCCGTAGCACAAGCGACAAATCAGACGCAATCTTCCTTATTAGAATCCCACACTCTTCCTCGGTGTCGAAATTCTGTACGGAACCGTCACCCATGTACTGGCATGTGAACATGGATCTCATCGCTATGTTGTTGAAGTCTATTATAGCCCCTAACTTGCGCATATCATCCTTTGATTAAAGTTTGAAGCTTGAAACAGCAAGCCAGAAGGACAAGAAGTCTGTCTGGAGCGGTAGGAAGCTGGGACATATATTCAGCTATGGTTATGATAATATAAGGGATTTTTTGCGCATATGCAGGATAGTTCATCCTGATGAAGTCACAGAAACTCTTGCTCAACTCATACATAGCCTCATCTGGACTCGTTGAGTAGTTCTCCATCATGAACTTATAATTCTCGACAGGATCAGCACCGTTCACAATCAAGTTGAATAGATCAGAACAGTCAAACGTCTTTATGAGACTCTCTCTGTTAAGCTCGGTTGCATCCTGTACATAGAGAGTTTGTATTGAGTTGAGAATACTTCTCATGTCAGGGAAGTTATTCTTCACAAACTGCATCAAAGTCTCGTTGTCGAACTTGATTTTGAATCCAGTGAGAATCTTCGCAACATACTCACAGTAACCGTTCAACATATAATTCTCTTCCTCCTTGTTTATAGGATACAGGGGTACGCAGTTGAACCTGCTCCTGATGGGCGCAGGAATCTTGTCTATCTTGTTACATGTACAGACATACCTGACAGACGAAGAATAGTGTTCTATAGTTTCGCGGAGAGCGTCCCATGCGTTTGCCGTCAGACCGTCAGCTTCGTCGATGAACACGACCTTGATTGTCTCTACACCACCCATGATTGACATGGCACTGGCAAAGGAGACAACTTTGTCCCTAATGATATCGATACCGTTCTCTGCGGAACCATTCAACTTCAGGACATCGTATCCCTCTGTAAGGATTCTTGCTATGGTAGTCTTTCCACCACCCTGTGGTCCGTATAGCATTATATTCTGCGTAAGTCCTTTCGAGACATCGTTCTTTACTCTTTCAGGGAGAATCAATCCGTCTATGTTCTTAGCCCTGAACAGCTCAGTGAATAATTTATTTGTAGCAGGCATTTTATATTATGCTTTAGTTTTTCTCAAATATTTCTGACAAGTTCCTTGATTGCCTTGGTGGAGTTCTCAAGGAATTTCTCAAGCGTTCCGTTGTTCTCTATGATGAGATCGTAGATTTCATCTGGAAGAAGATCCCTCTCATCATCACGTTTCACCCTGTCTAAATCAACGTCTATGTTGCTTCGCTTCACATACACTTTAAGAAGCTTGTATCCGTCAAGCTGTTTCTCGCGGATTATCCTCTCCATCTCAACCACACCCTTCTCGTCTATGATGTAAACATTCGGACGGTTGCCGTCAAACTGATCGAATGTAGTCCAATAATGATAGTTGCCGAACAACGTGTACGCCATCATCTTGTCTTTGTCAGGCATGTCGGATTCATTAACGAACCTGTGATCCACACCGTCCGTCTCGTTATCCCTCATCGGGCGAGTTGTGTAGCTGCATATCCAGTTGTACCCCGTTGCCTCACAGAGAACCCTTCCCATCGTGGTTTTCCCACTGCCCGACGGTCCGACTACACATATGATAACTTTATCCTTCATACTGCAAAGATACTTATTTTTTCTTTATTTTGAAACTTTATCCATATATTTTTTGAACCTTTTGTTCAAATATTTTCTAATCATCTTCGTAGTTATGGTAATCTTCTTAATCTCATTGATCTCCATACTCGAAAATTCATACACGAACTCATTCATGACACTTTCGAACAGGCTTCTTAACGCCCTTGCTCCTGTACCAATCTCTATGGCAAGTTCAGCCAGAAGCTTCAGTGCATTGTCCGACACCTCAAGATCAATGTTGTCGAGAAGCATCAAAGTCCTGTACTGCTTGTATATCGAGTTCTTCGGTTCCACTAGGATTCTCATCAAATCCTCCTTGTTCAGTTTGTTCACATTACAAAGAATAGGGAAACGACCGATGAACTCTGGTATCATTCCGTACTTGATCAGGTCTTCCTGACACATGTACTCGAAAGCTTTGCCGTTGTATTCTATACCTTCATCATCGCTTCCGTCTTTGAAACCGATTCTCTTATTCGGGGTTATTCTCCCCTCAATCACATCCTCTATACCTGAGAACGCGCCCATTCCTATGAACAGGATGTTTTTCGTGTCAATGTAAATCAAAGGCTGTTCTGGATGCTTCCTTCCCTCTGCGGGAGGAACGCCGACAAGATCGCCCTCCACCATCTTCAGGAGAGCCTGTTGGACACCCTCACCGACGACATCCCTCGATATGTGCTCGTTGCTTCCGCGTTTTGCAATCTTGTCAATCTCGTCTATTGCTACAATTCCAAGCTGCGCCTGCGAAACGCTCGATCCCGCGTTCCTCAGCAGTCCACACAATATACTCTCGACATCGTCACCGACATAGCCAGCCTGTGTCAATGTTGTAGCATCGGCTATGTAGCACGGAACACCCATAAAATCGGCGATACATTTTATCATGGCAGATTTTCCACATCCTGTTGGACCAGCCATCAAAACATTCGACTTGTCAACCTGAGAATCAGGTGCGTTGAATGTCAGTATAATTCTCTTGTAATGATTATACACCGCGACAGAGAGCGTCTTCTTGGCTTCCTCCTGCCCTATTATGTACTCATCAAGGTGATCCTTTATCTCTTTCGGTGTATAAAATCTGAATTCAGATCCGTTAGGTAATTTAACCTCTTTCAAACCACTCTCACTTAGTTTTATTGGTTGTCCGACATCATCAGTTTCGCGGTTTCATGTGCAAACCGCTTTGTCAACTCAGCAACCCTCTTGTATATATTCCCATCTATTGTGTTCACTAGTTCTCTATTTGACAGGATTCCCTGCAGAGCGAACCCCGCATATTCGTTTTCAAAATCCTTTATTCTTCTCTTTTCGCTTTCACTGAGATATTCCACGAACTTCTCTGGATCCTTGAACCCTTCCATCGAGAAATATATCTCACCTTTCCACATCTTCCCACTCTTGTATTCAAGAACAACAGACTTGTCAAGACAAATCGACACACGTTCTCCAGTAAAAGGTCTTATAAATATAAAATTTCCATAACCGTCATAGAAATATCTTTTTCCTTCTTTGAACATTTATATTTTTGATTCGTTTTGTTCTTTTTCGTAGCACGACTTAATCCAGTCGTCGAGTGTCTGTTTCTCCTTCTTCCTGTTCACATAGTCTGGACACCATGAAGATTCGTTCACTTCGTGGTATTCCTCACACCCCTCTTTCCCGATACCTGTACTGTGCATGAAGCATATTCCACGCCCCTCAATCTCAACAAGTTTATGTAAACTCTCACTGACGACAAAGTGAGTCCCTTGCTTCATCTTGTACCACCAGCAGTTTTTACATCTTCCGTGATTCATGACACTTCTTTTTGCAAAGATACTGATTTTTTCAATAAAAAGAAAATTGCCTTGATTTTTTTCAAGGCAATCTTTTTATTTTCTCCATTTGAGCACATTCTGTACAAACCGTCTGTTTATAGGAACATCCGCCCCGTTCAGATCATCTACGGTGAGTTCCCTTCCTAATGCCCGCTCCATACAAGGATAACATATAAAAGTTTGGTAGTCGCCAGCTTTGTCGAAACACTCGTCACCAAGTTTCGTCCCATAATACTTATTGTACAGATCATAATAGTAGTCAAACAACTCAGCGTTAGATTTCTCCACGTCCTCAAGACAGTAGAATCTTATTACTTCATTCCAGATATCGTCACGAAGCATCGGGCTCCACTCATCCATGTAGTCGAACGGACGGTCACATACTATACAGTGGCATTTATCGTCTTTCATCACCAAGTATTTTCTTTTATTTATCTGTAAGTAGACGGTATACCATTGCTATATGGATTAAAATACGATCCCTGATCGGCATACGGACTCAATCCACCCTGTCCAGCATACGGACTCAATCCACCACCTTGGTTCGCATATGGACTCAATCCTCCTGAATCAGAGTACGGGTTGGTGTTCATGGGCTGCTGGTAAGGATTTGTTCTCATCTCGTTCAGCCCATATAATGCAGCGAAGTCCCCATCACTCATATCTGGATTTTCCATAGCCCACTGCTGTATAATGCTGTTTATCCTGTATACCAAACCTTGATCCTTGTACATAAACAGGTAATCCTGTAGCCATGATACGAACCCACTTTCGTCGAGCATCCTCGGTATGTGGTTGAACACAGGCATCGACAGGTCGTCGTGGCAGGCTATTCCAGTAAGTTTCCCTCTCAGATATCCGAAAGCTTTCATCTGCTCGAAGGTGTCCTTGCAGTGGATTATTATCCTGTGCTTCGAGAGCATCTTGTTACCCTTTATACAATACGACTCCTTGTTTTGCGTCGTCTTTATTCCGTAGCGTTTCCTCTGCTTCTCGCCTGGTATAGGCTTGGTATGGTAAGTACGGACAACTGTCGCACCAGAATACTGTTGGTGACGTTTGAACTCCTCGAAAAACGACTTTCCGTTGAAGTTCATCTCCACAGCAACCCTTACAGAATCCCTCTCATTATCATGGAAAAGGTTATATGAAAGGGCTGAACACACGCGGGCACAGTAGACCTCGTCCTCCGTGTTGCAGGAATACCTTCCTATCTGCTCGAACCTGAAACAATCAGTTATCTTGCACGAAATGTTGGAGAATCTTCGGATGTTCGCTATGGAGTTCGGGCGGATGCGGAATATGTTGATTGAGTTGGAGTCTGGTGTCCTCTTCTTCGAAGCGAACTTCTCGTCGGTTTCACCGTTTCCTTCAGCAAGGTCGACAAGCATGAGGAACTTGTCGTTCGGATCTATGTTGTTCGGATCAAAATCGGGGTGCCAGAGGAGACATGGATCGTTAAGGTACTGGTTCTGGATATAGATTTGTTTCGGAACAAATGTTGTGATCATCCTAGAAATATAATCTGCAGCCTCTGGTTTCATCAACATCTTTGAGTTCTTGTTGAACTGAAGCTCAAATTCCTGTGCGAATTCTTCCTCACCGAAGTCCTTCCTCATCTTGTCAGCCCAAGCCTGATCGTGACCAGGAACTTGCCAATAGTCAACCCTGTAATTCTTGAAGCTGTTCTTCCCTTCAATACTTCCACTCCATATGTCATAGAATTTATTCGTTGCCCCATTGGGTGTCGAGATAATCATACACTGAGAAACCTGAGACGAAGACAGTGTAGGATAAACAGATCTCCAGAAATTGTTGACTATGTTCTCAGGAATATGTGCAAACTCGTCAAGAATCATGAAATGAATAGTGAAACCGATGGATGCCGTATTTGTCGTTGCGGAAGACAAAAGACGAGAACCATTGTCAAGTTGGAATCCAGTCTTACCAAATGTCAAACATCCAGGTTTCATATAGAAAGGAAGTCCTCTAAAAATCTGGTTTGTCTTGGATATCAACTCTTTAGAAGTATCTTCCTTGTTTGCGTAGCAAATACAGTTGCTATATGAAAAGATCAATTTATGAGCAAGAATAGCACAAAGTGTGGTTGTTTTCGAACTCTGACGTGCAGCCATCCAGATCACATTCCTGTTCTTAGGAATAAACAAATCAAGTTCCTCATTATATTCTTCATCTGTTGCTATATGTATAATCTCCTTCTGGAAGTCTCTCAATGTAACAAGTGTATCACCGTAGTCAGTTCTGAACTTACAATAATTTTCAATAAAATATACAGGATCTTGGGCACATTTCATATACTCTTCCTTCTCCTCTCTTGTCATCTCAAAAATTATATTCGGTGCCCTCAATTCAAGATCTCTTTCAAAGAACGGGGAGAAATCGATATCATATCCGTTATTTCTATCTTCAAGCATTTGCTCGATAACGGCGGTTGAGTATATTCTTCTATTTTTATCGTTTTCCTTTCCCATCACAAAAACAGATCATTTTAGTCCTTATCGATAAGGAATCCAATTGCCTTTCCACCATTTATATAAATGTCGATAACAGCGTAATCATAACCCAGTCCAGAGTCACCGAAGTTGACATCTGTCGTTATCGTGATTTTCGGACTATGTTTGACATACAGGGAAATCTGCTCATCAATCTTTTTCTTAACTTCGTTCGCGGCGACCTTGGTGTTGAACACCATATACTCAAGGTCTACACCGAAGTCATAGTCTCCGAGAACCTGCCCCTTCCGCGTCCCCAGTATCATCTTGATCTGTGAAACAATGTTTTCCATCTCGTTCGAGTAGTCAATAATCCCCGGCTCGAAATAGGGATCGTTCTCATCTCTTATGTAAATCTCCTTAATCATGTTACTGTACAACTTCTACTTTTGTTTCTTTAGCTATTGCAGCTCTTTTCTTTATGTCTTTTATCTCATCAACCAAAACCTTTGACGAAGACACTAAATATCCACCATTAGGTCCAGTTCCATTCATTAATTGCGGTGTTTGTGAATTTCCTCCATTCAAAGCAAAATCCTCACTCTGTTTGTCCCTTATCTCATACTTCAGGTCAAGATATGTCTTCCTTATCCTCTGCTCTGTATCGAATATCTGCTTGTTTATCGACTGGATCTTGTCTGTCAACTGACCAAACACCTCGGAATTCCTTGCTGTGTATCCTCCCCTTGCAGTCATCTCGACATGTGCCCTCTGCATTACAGTGTTCAATTTAACCTGCATATAGAGCTCAGTTATTGTCTCTATGTCCTGCTCAATCTTGTCCTGTATGTACTCGTCATCCACCATATTGTCAGGAATTACATGCTTTACGATACCCATTATCGTCTTTCTGCACTTCTTCCTTATCCCTTTCCTTTCAGCGTCATAGTCAAAGACAAACAGCGGCTCGTTCATCAGCTGCGCTGCAGGTGGGTTGTCCACAGCAACTTTCTGCTGCCCCTGAACGGGCTGCTGCCCCTGAACCACCCCGACAGTAGGTACAGTAGGGGTGTTCACTTGAGGAACCACTGGATCTATTCCGTTCAGAAGCTTTTCAAAATCCATTCTGTCGCTTTTTATTGTACTCATTATATAAAAGAATATTTTCGTCTTATTTATCAACAAAAAAAGGAAACCGTAAAATTTCGGTTTCCTTTTGTTTTCAGGATATTGCCTTTTTTGTGTATGGATGGAACCTGCTTATCAAGAACCTTGAGTCTAGACCTTGGATGTATTTTCCGTCCTTTACAGAACCTTCAGACACCCTGTAGAGATATCCGTCATCCAACACTATATCAACACAGAACAGCTCGTCCGTTGGATAAGGACCATGAATCACAGGTCTTTGTGAGGCTACTCCCGAGGAGTCTTGAAATTCCTTTCTTTCGAAGTCCTGCGGTCTCTTTCTCTCCTCATCAGCTCCCTTCTGTTCTTTTCCTTCTTTCTCTGCTCCTCTTCCCGCTGACTTAAAATCTCGTTTGCCTTTTTCAGCTGCAGACCGAGTTCCGTTGTCAATCTTCTTTCGCTCGCGAACTTTTCCTTTTCCACATTCAGAAGTTTCTGGAGTTCCTGTACCACTGTGTTCTTCTCCATCAGTGGCAATATCCTTGTCTGGACGAACGTATACGTCTTTTTTAAATCCGCCTCGTTTCCCTGAATTCCCAATTCGATTTTCTTGAGGGTTTTCTGTATTCCCTCCATCATTTTCCTGAACTCCGCGTGTTCCTTCTCGTTTTTCCTCGATCTTTTGTTGTCCTTGTAACGGTTTATCCCCAGAAGGACAGATATCATCACCATCCACAGGACGATCGCCGAGAACGCCAAGCAAGTCCACGCTTCCTGAGTCATTGCTATTTCCAATGCGTTCATATATATTAATGCTTGGTTTTCTGATTAATGTAGCCTTCGGCATTATTTATTTATGATAAGAGATTATTTTGTCGAGTTCGGAAACAAGTTCCTCGTCAGTGGCATTGTTTGCTTTCTGCCAGATGTTTATGAGATATGGGAGATAATAGTTGTATTAAATTCATATGTTTCTGTAAATTATATAAACAATATAAATTCATTTAAGAGTTAAATCTAACACCTTTGGTGATACAACGTCACCTCTATCACGTAAGCCAATCAATTGAGCGTCCGTGATTGCGTTTCCTTTTCTCATTATTCCTATCGCTCCATTGCAGTCCGCGTTCAGTCTCTTTCCTATGGACGACTTGAATGTTCCTCGCTTCGATCGTTTGCCGAGATAAACATCATGATGGCACATTGTTTCCAAAGCAAGATGATCGCATTTTGAAGTGTAACTTTCTTCCACAATCATGACTTTCATTCCATCATACTCTTCAGCTTTATATGCGATCATGTTAAATAAACTTTCAAACGGAACTGACACAAAATTCTGATTGTTCACGTCTCCCATTTTCGACTCATTCTTCCATTTTTTGCTGTGTCCTATCACAATCGTCTGTATCCCTTCTTTCGCGCACATGTCAACAACTCTCCTCGAAACCAGATGCATATACGATTTTATCTTGTTGTTTCTCTTCATTGAAAGTTTCTCGAGCCTCTTGCTTCTTTTCACATGGTTGCATTTTTCAAGCTTTGACATAATCTCAGCTCTCTTTTTGTTGTAGTATTGGTTCATGCTTTTTACCGGACCACCTTTAACGACGCATGAAAAGGGTTTGTCGTTTCTAGTTATGGTACACAGGTTGTTTACACCTGGATCTATGCCTATAGCCGAACCTTCACGAAATTCTACTTTCTTTGATTTTTCTTCATTGTATATAATGTTTACTTTTATTTTTCCATAATAGTATTGGAGCACAACTTGACGTATAGTTTCTCTTCTTATCTGCGGAGGAAACTTTATCTTTATGTGTGTACACGGCACGCGAAACTCGTTATCCTTGCAGTTCTTGAATCTCAATCTCGTCTTGTCTATGCATATATTCATGTATTTCTTTCTTTTGTGCAGATAATTCGGAATCTTTGGTCTGCCTAAAAACTTCGACGGATTGTTCGAGAAAGAAATAGAAGCTTTGATGAACGATGTCCAGTTTTTGCAGACTTGCCTTATAGGATCAGATTTCACAACATGGTCCAGATCCGTGTCCTTAAACGCTTGTGTTTCCTTTACTATGTTGTACAGAGAAGCAAAATTATATGTCTTTATCTTCCCTTCCTCCTTTGAAGAGAAATACGACTGCCTCTGATAATACAAAGCCTGATCATATATAGCCAGAGCATCCGACATCATTTTTAAAATAATGTCATTTGGTTTTATGATTGTGTTCCAGCTTCTGATCATCTTTATATTTTTTATCTTTTATATGTTATTTATCTTCTATTTCTTCCAAACTTTTACAAAATCCCTCAATTTCTTTGACTTTGTTTTTTCTTTTCCCGTAAAATTTCATACTAAAGTGGTGGATTATAGCAATTAAGTCTTCTGTTAGTTCCTCCTGAAAATTTTTTTCGTCTTCCAAATTTATGACAACAATCTCTGTACCGAACCTGTTAAAGAGACTTTCAAGATACCCATATCCAAATCTCGTCAGTCGATCCTTGTGTGATATATAAACCTTTGATATTTTTCCGTCTATTATATGGGATATCATATCATTCAGCCCTTTTCTGTTTTCGTTCATTCCTGATGCTACGTCAGAAAACACATATTCAGGATTGTTCCCATTTGATATGCAATACTTTCTGATGTAATCTATCTGGTTTGAAAGATCGTTCTTTTGCTTCGATGTTGAAACTCTTGCATACAGGCACACCGATTTTTCCTGTATGGAATCCTTTATTAAATATGCAGATCCAACAGAATTTTTCGTCTCTATTTTGCCTGCTTTCTTTAGTGCATATAAATGTTGTGGGGTAATGTTGTACTTTGTTCTGAACTGTTTAGGTGTTAACCACATATAAAGTATACTTAATTTATAGTATTTATTATCTTATATACATTCTCAAGATGGGGTTTCAACCACACGTCGTCAGCCCAATACGGGAGATCTTTCTTCTCATTTTCGGAATTGTCCCATCTGGTTTCGGTGACACCACAGTACTGGCAGGTATTGAGGCAATAGTTCATCTTGTCTTCGTCCTCAGGAAGATCCTCTCCTGTGCAGTCAGACATCATGAAATTATTACCGACATAGACCTTGTGTCCGCAGTTAATACAGATGTCGTTGTTGACGTGATCTCCCTCGGATCCAACACGCTCTGATATGTCTGGATCCTTCCAAAACTCATAATTCTCCTTTTCCCCACTGTCTGGTTCTTCAACCTCATACATAGCTCCACAGTTCGGGCAATAGAAGCGGTAATATTTTCCGCGACCTCCTTCGTTTATCTCGCAGTTCTCTATTATTTCTAGTTCAGCACCACATCGGTGGCAGTATAAATTATTTGTTTCCATGTTATAATGTGTTTATGTGAAATTTTGGAGACATCGATCCGTCTACTTCCAAAGAAACACCCTTGATGCCACGGACACAGTTGTCTACTTTCACCCCAACGGTGACTTTTCTCAACGACTCTTCGGGGAAATCCCTGTACTCGTCAATCAAATTTATAAAATCAAAAAGGTTCATCTTATCTCTGGTTATAAAGTTTTACATCGCATGATATTCCCTTCTCTCTAGAAATTTCAATAGCGTGTTTCGTTCCATGAGAAGAACCGTCCCAGAACATAATTGCAGCGTCCGCTATCTTTACCATATCCTCGTTCCTTCTGAAACCTGCAGATTTCCCATACTTGTCCCAATCAGCGGGATATCTCTCAAGGTTATATTTCCTTGCAAGAGAATAAGCCTCTCCAAGCCTGTCAGCTCCACGGGCTGCTCCAGAGATTATCGTTATTTCTTTCTCATCTGGAAATTTCTCCGATATAAATTCGTCTACTGATTTCTCAAGATACTCATAATCAGAGAAATCCCTGCCTCCACCTATCAAAATTCTTTTCATTTGTAAAATTCTATTAATTTTTCTGTTTCGTCATTGACAGGATATCTGTCATATGTAGAATCCTCCTTCAACCACACGATGTTCCTGTACGGAACCTCATATTCAAGCTGGTTTAACATAATCTGGTACGCTGACAGTTGTATCGTGTAGTGAGAGAACGACTCGTCAACATAATTCTCAAACGGGTGCTCCATCATCTTTCCCTTATTTCTGCTGAAGGAATTAGTGAGACTCTCGTTCGTCTTCCAGTCGTCGGAAATGAGTTTCCATTTTGAATCAGAAGGATCTTCGAACGCAAGTGTTATGTCCGTTGTCCCCGCAAACCTTTTCTTTAGTCCAAACTTATTGTCCTTGAATACATACATCCTTGCTTCTGGAATAACAGGATAAACCTTTATTTGTACAGAATCGTTATAGTATGTATTGTACAAATCCTCGAAATACTTCACTCCAGCAATTTGTTTGTTCCCGTATGGAATAAGATACCCATCCTCATACTGTGGCTTGATAATCGGATCTATCTTCTCAGGATGACCGATGAAGAACCACATATACGACTCAAGGAACAAATGTGTCGATGTGCCGTTGTTGGTTGATCGTATGTTCTTCTCCTTCCACATCCTCGACACAGCCTCGACAGTCATTCCATTCTTCGCAGCATAGTTCTCTGTTATCAGATCCCAGTTTGCATACGGTTCAAAGGAGGACACTATCGAACTCACACTCTGTAACTTGATGGTCTTCCCATCCTCCTTCACATGATATGTATGACCTTTCTCTTTGAAAACAAGATTCGAGAAAGAAGAAAGGATGTGCTCCCTTATTTCATTGACTTCCTTCGGTTCAGGGAAATCGTAGTGTAGTTTCTTGATGTCTTCTATATTAAGCATGTCAAATCAATATTAGATTCAGTTCATCATCGGTAAAGTAACCCTCTATCGACGGAAGTTTTAGGTTGTTCTGCACGGCATACATGACAACGTCGTTTATATCCCATTTCTTCCTGTTCGGAAGACCAGATTCCTCTATATATTTCTCCCACATGAACACAGGATATCCCTCCTTTAGCTTCTCTATGGTATGTTCACGCCCAGTCTTGTCAGAGTCAAACAGATACCTGTGCATAAACGGAAACTCTATGTTTTTAGCAGCACCGCACAGAGCCATCGCGTTCTTCAGAAGGAAAGCATCCATCGGTCCTTCCGTGACCGTGATCATCCTTGTACAATCTACAAGCAATATGTTGAACAACATCGACAAAGAATTAATATCATCAGGAACAGTAACCCCGTCATGAAGTATCATCTCGTGAATCTTCTGCAGATTATACGTCTTGTATTTCGGTCCAGAACCATCAAATCTTCTAACCTGCATACCGATTATGTTTCCTTTCGGTGTAAGATTGAGTACAAACAGTTTGTTAGCCTGTTCTGAATACATAAACTTCCTGAAGTCAAACTGTCTCCTTGAAACAAGATAGTCGTGTCCTTTGTTATTTTCAAAGCATTCAGAAAGTCTTAATGCCGATTTGAAATAATCCCTATTTACAGCAAATTTTTCTATTGACTCAACATCATAAAGATAATTCACAGAATCAGTTCCGACAGCCTGATGGAAAGCCGATATATTAACTTTGTTGGCTGTTATGTAGTCTATCTCCGAAAGGGAAAGGCTCTCTCCGTATGTCTTGAAAAAGTTCTGGATGGACATACATGTTCCACAGTTGAAACACTTATACAGGTTCTTGAACCTTCCTTCAAGGATTATATTGCCCCTCTTCTTGAACTTGTCTGTGGCGGAGTCACCGCAGCAGGGAGCCGCGAAAGATATCCTGTCCCTGTAGATCTTTATCTTCTGTTTGGCTGGATTGTCAGAAAAAATCCTGTTGAGTATGTTCTGCAGTTTGGGTAGTATGGTGGCTACGAACTCGTCCTTGCTCATGTTGGATACAGACGAATCCGTTAATGTAGAATGTGTTATGTTAAAGATGTTGTCCGTCATATACTATTGCAAAGATACTGATTATTTTTTAAAAATGAAAATAATCAGATAAATAATAAAACTGTGCCCATAACACAATGATAGTAGAAAAACTGTATTCACAGGAAAATACAAACGAGGAAATAAAGGAGATAAATGAATCGGATCTTTCCGCAGTCAAACTCCTTACAGAGAAATACGGAGCCACGGAAATATTCGACGAACTCAACGAAAAGAGGAAGGACAGGGATTTCAATACCCAATACCATCCAACCGTTTCGAGCCAGTTCGACAGGACAGGCGGTTCAACCGTAAGGGGACTAAGCGGAAAACTCCAGTCGATTCCGAGTTTCGCGATAACCGTACTTATATCACCAGCTTTGGCTGCACTCGCAGGTGTCGGAGCACTCTCACACAGAATCAGACAGAGATGGGAGGACAAACAGTCGTGGAGAAACAGGCTCATGCCTGGATTCTGGGCTGACAACCTTGCAAACCCCGGAAACTACAGCATCCCACACAGGGCTGTAAGCGGAACAGGGAAAGTCATAAAGGGAACAGCGGCTGCTCTTCTTGGTGCATCACTCGGTCCATTCGCATGGCCGAAATTAAAAGAGAAATACAGCGAAATGAAGGAGAATTCACCAAGCTGGTTAAAAAAACTCATCGGAATAGGCACTGCTGCAGGAATAGGCGCAGCCGCTGCATCCACAAATGCAAAGAAAGATTCTTCAGTCAACTCGTCTATATATTACGATGACAGTCTAATAATGACTCCAGAGGAAGTCAAGAATATAGATTTCAAAGAATACTATGTCACACTCAGCAATAATGAGGTTCTTAGAGTGAAAGCTGACAATGAACAGAATGCAAAACTTCTCGGAAAGGAAATTGTGGCATTATCACTTCTTGCAGGCGGATGGTACGAAAGACTCAATAATGAAATAAAGAGAGGAAATTACAGGAGATTTGAATTCTTCTTCGATGATGGAGAGATGTGTTACGCTGCAGGAAAAGACCAAAAAGAAGCACTAAAGGCAGCAAAGCAATACAGACATGAACTTTGTGAGCTTATGAACAACTCTGACGGAGATCTGATGAAAGTCGATCCTCTCATTATACCTCACATTTATGGTTCGACACATCCGAAGAAAGGTGAAGAAATTCCACTTCCTGATAAAAATAACATGAGTGTCTCGTTGACTGCACCTGAGAAAAAGGAAACAAAAAGCAAAAAGATAAAATATCCAGCATATGCCTACGGCGACATGAAAGACTACAGCGTAAAGTTCATGAATTGTAAAATCCATTTTCCAGCATTCGATGCACGTGAAGTAGACGATATGGTGAAACAATTCTACTCAAATTACGCAAAACCTGTCCTGTCAGCAATAGAGAATGTAGCAACAAGAAGAACTTGTCAACAATTCAAAGTCACTATGGGCGACAAAGATCTATACTACATATATGCAATAGATTACGCTACAGCAATCGACTGGTCGATGAAGCTTCATACAGCAAAACTCAATGCTGCTCTCGCTGTAATGAGAATGAACAAGAACGATTATATCCTGGAAGATTTCCTTGATGAGTTTGGAGATCTTATAAAGAAACCTGTGTGTAAGACTATTCCTGTAAAAGACTGGAAACCTTTCAAATTTGATCATAAAGTGTACATAACAAAAAACCCTTCTGCAGACGATGAAACGAAGGATGTCTATCAAGCATACACAATGTAACAGAAAAGCCGCTTAATACAAGCGGCTTTCTTGTTTAATGAGTTCCCTACAATATACCCAACATTTTAAATTGTACTTGTCCTTCAGCCAAGAAAAATTGCTATGTGGGTTATTTGAAGGATCTCCTCCATAGAAACTTAATGTATCCTTGAACACAATTAGTTTTCCTTTTTCCGTACAAGCAAGAATCGGTTCGTTCCATTCTGCAGGATCCTCTGTTCTCCATTCAAATTCAACTTTTGTGTTCATCAGTCGATATTTTTGTAAAAACCATATTTTTCACAGTAACTGTCTATTATCTTATACAACTCTGGCTGAAATGTATGATAATGTCTCTTTGAACATTCATCTAATGGAATATTCGTGTTGGAATGCCTCTCCCATAGCCAACCTCTGAGTTCCTGTATCTCATACGAATTTTTTATGAATTCGTCAAGATCGAAGCCTTCCTTTCCAATATTGTCTTTGAGGAACATACACAGTCCTTTCACACAGACAACACAATCAAGTTCAGAATGCCACCTGTCTCTGTGTATTTCATTCTCAGTTATCCACCATTCGATGTCGAACAAAGTGTATTTACCGTAATTGATGTTTATAGTCATAACTCAACAATCAAAGATTCAAAATTAACTTTATAGTTCTCGTCCTTCAAGCTTACGTTTGCAAACCTCGTCACGCCGTTGCTGAGGACATTGATTTTATGATTCCCAGTATGAACATGGCCAGCAGCCCAGAACTTGATATTGGTCTTGACAACCCTGTCATTTAGTTCTTGGCAACCATACATCGGCATACCAGGTATCCACAATGAAGTTCCCATATCACATTCGGTTCCTGGAGCATGACTTATAAGTACATCACAGTCGTCTGGAATGTTATAGAAAACCTTCTCCAGATCCTCATGTGACTTGTAGAAAGCCCAGTTCTGAAGATCAGGAATCCACGGTGTCCCGTAAAACTTGACGCGGTTGAATGAATACTCTGTGTCCTGAAGATAGACAAGTTTCTTCGGAAGCATCAGTTTATCCTTTATCAATTCAGCAGAAATCCTTTCAATATAATCATGATCATCTGAAAATGTAGTGTTCCTTAAATAATCTCTAACTATATTCTGGAAGACAAAATCGTGATTACCTCCAATAAATATAACTTTTTGACAATTAAGTTTTTCAGCCCACGGAACAAACTTCCTTGTAAACCAGACTATACACTTGACCTTGTCACTCTGTATCTCAAGAGGGAAGATGTCGCCGCATATGGCGACGACATCCACCTCCCATTCAATCTCTGGAAGATATCCATGCAAGTCTGACATGAACGCTATTCTCATCTTAGTCACAGTAGATTTTACGTGTGTTCAACAATCCCATACTGCTGTCGTAGACCTCATACATCTGTGCAGGACGCTCCGGGGCGAATCCGTTTCTCAGAGCATAGTTGTCCTGCCCGACAATGCTTCCATTCACAGTCACGCCGTCCATCTGCACACACTGGTGATAGTGCCCGATATAGAGTTTCGACTGGTGGATTGTTTCCTTCACTTTTAGACGATAACGACCGAGGGCTGGATATATTCCACAGATTCCCTGACCTGTGCTTCTCACAGCGTCGCCATGCTCGAACAGGAATCTGTTTCCATCTTCCATGTCGATGATGGCTTTGTCGGCATTCGGTATATTGAACTCTATTGGAAGTCCCTGCATCTCACACATACCCTTAATGTTAAGGTACATCAGATATTCATAGCTCATCCTGTACGCTCCGCTTGTCCAAATCTTCTTTGTGGTTCTCGAATGGTTTCCTACCACACCAACAAAGAGAAGCTTCTTTATGTCGGTATTGTCAAGGATGAACTTCAGTCCGCTGTAAATGAGGCTTTGGGCAAGGTGTGTGCTCTCCATAGGCATCAGTCCGTTGGAAGACACATACTCCTCGTGGATCAATCCGTTGATGATATCACCGAGACATGCGAAAATCAACGTATCGACACGATCGTCCTTCAGGCACAGAACAAGGTTGTTGAAGTAGTTCTTCACGCGCTGCTTGGCAATTTCAATGTTATACTCGTTGACACCGAGAACACTCTCCTTGTCAACTGTCTGTTCAAGGTGGACATCCGAGAACAGGGCAACACAGTATCTCGAACCGTTTTTGTGCTTTGCAAGTTTGAACTTGTAGTTGGTGATTGGAAGATCGTTGATGCTCTTGATCTCCTCCTTCATCTTCTTGTACTCCTGATATTCTTTTTCATCCTCGCGCTCTTTCTCGACGGTGACGACTTTGGCTGGAGCCTCGGTGACTTCTATTCCATTTGCACCTTCATCGTTTTCAGGAAATACCACTCTCGTCGCGATATTCACATCCGCAAGAATGTAAGTGTGCCCACCGTGGATAAAATAACCTTTTGAGTTTAAATCCTCACGGATTCTTTCCCTGCAACAATGAATGTCTCTGGAAAGCTGACGTATTGAGTTGTAGATTTTTCCCTCTTCGTTTACAATTTTGTTTCCAATGCTCGGTATCACTTTGTTATTTTCCATTTATGATGTAAAATAGTTTTATCTGTTGTACGCAATTCGGTTTTCTGAAACCCATGCGCTTTCTTTGTACTCCTCGAGATTTTTCGAATTCGTGTAACTCATAGCGGATCTTAGATAGTCGAGTTCATTCCTCATCCATCCCTGCACCGAATACTCGACCTTCTGATGCATTACCTTTCCCTCCGATGTCTTGAGTTTTTCATGAGAAACATATCCACCGTTTCCTTCGATTATGTTCATCTGGGCTTTCTTCGTGCTCATGCCATAGAACTCCTTCCACACAGAAAGTTCATTCTTCTTTATCAACTCAACAACTTTGTCATATTTCTTAGCAGGGACAACCCTACCGTAATAAAGAAGAGACTTCAACGGTCTGCGCACTTTCATTCCACGAATATTCCAATAAAAACTTCCATATGTAGTCTTAGCTGCACTCTCGATAGCTTTGTTAAACAAACTTCCTATCATGACATAGTCAGCGTATATCAGAGCCTTCTGTATATCACGGAAACCTTTTATCCCTCCGTCGGCGATAATCTTGCATTTTCCATTTACGCTCTTTTTGACATAGTATGTATCTTTCATAAGAGAGAATAAAGGATAGTAAGTACCTGAATTCGAGCTAGTTAAGCAGCCAGATCCTCCACCTATGCCAATTCGAAGATAGTCACATCCAGCGTCATTGTACAATTTGTATGTGTTTGGATTTGCAACATTTCCTCCCATTATCTTAACGAGATCTCCATGTTTCTTCTTTATAGAAGAAATCAGGTTTATTTGATCCATCATGTGACCGTTTGCCACATCTATACAAATCCTGAATCCTTTGAACATCGTAGATCTGCTCTTACTGTTCAGTATAGATGTAACATCATTCTTTGTATTGAACATCTTTCTCACCTCATTCAACGAGAATGCAACAAAACATTTATTTGCAGACAAAGAAGAGAAATCTATAAGCATAGAAATCCTTTTTTCATAGCTTACGTTTCTAGGAATCACAACATTAATACTAGCATCATAGAAAACTTTCCAGTTATCCTCACTTATCACTGTGTCCATCGGAGCAGCCCATATCGGACACATTCCTTCCTCTACCTCACATGAACATTCTCTTCTATGCTTTATTGTTGTGGCAACATCCGGGACAATTGAAACATCATCATAGTTATACTTCTGACCCTTTATATTCATTTCACATACACGATATATTTTTCAGAACCATCTCTCGTCTCCCTTTTTATGCAATCAATTGTCTTGTTCCTGAACTCAAACCCAGCATAAATTGCAGGACCATCTTCAGGATCAAGCATATATACATCATCATTATTAAATGAAACATGGAAACTCAAGCAATTTGTATTCCACTCATAAACATTATCTTCAATCTCGACCAAGAAAGAGTTTATAGTCCCCCTTCTTGACATCAGGTTTATCCTGTCTCCAATCATTGTCACTCGTAGTACATTTCTTTTTTGAACGAAGGCCAGATTTCATTCCCAGTCTGGACATCAACGAAATTTATACCTCCTTCACCGTCACCGACCTTCACATATCCACCGACAATCTCATCAGCCATGCCTTTGTAGCTATTGTGACATATGAGATTTCCTTTCTCGTCTATTATGTTGAATTCATACTCGCCAAGGCACACAATACATCTGTCATCCTTGAACTCGCCAGTCATATAAAACCATTTGTCGGTTATGTAGTTTCCGTTGAGATCTACAAATGAGAACATTTGCTGCATGTTTTCTGGATCGTTCGGGTTTCCATAGAACCTTGTCACTTTCGATAGATCATTCTTGTATCCTTCATAAAAGTACACTGTCACATAATTCTCTGGATCAACCTCCTTCACATAATCCCTGATAAACTTATCTGGAAATACGATACCGAGCAGAATAACAAACATGGCACATGCACCAAAACAACTAAAAAATGATGAAACCAAACCGAAAATATCATTCGGATCCAGTTTCAGAAAGTAATATGAAAGTGATATCAACAGAGATATTCCTATTGATATAAAAAGGTTTGTTCTTATGAACTTAGCGATTTTCATCAAAAGCTTCGTTAGTTTTGTCTATCAACGGAAACTTGTCCCACAATATCCTGTTGAACAGGTTCCTTTCTGATTTTGATATAATTTTGTACCCATTCACCTCTGGAATCATCTTGCCGTCCCTTTCGAAACAGGAGACACACTTTAGCGCAGAAAGATCTGGGAAACTTTCCGTCCTCCACATGAAAATGTGGATGTTCTTCTCCCTGTTGTGATTATATACTCCACAGTCTATGATGTTGTCATATGTTTCAGGAGCCATCGCCCGAATTCCAGTTTCCTCATAGAGTTCACGGAATGCTGCGTCGATATCAGATTCACCATCATCAACACAACCCTTCGGAAAGTCATATGTACTTTTCCAGGTCACCTTGCAACCGAGAATGTCGCCAGCACTGTTTATGATTACAACAGCTGCAGTGACTTTCTTCCCCTCCACTATCTTACAATTTTCATTCATTGCTCGCGTAAGGATCTTTGAATTGTTCTGCGATTCTCATCAGCTTCCTGTAGAAATCCTGATCCCTACCGTACACATCATGCTTGTGTGCATAGTCAAGAATCATCTCTTCAAGGTTGTCGTACTTGTTGGAAGAATTCTTCCGTTCATTACTGTGGACCAAGCTGTTGAGTCCATAACCAATCGCGGTGAACGCGGCATCTCTTAAAAAACTCATTTTAAAAACTTTTAGTATCTCTGGTGCAAAGATACTGAATATTTTTCAATTTTGAAAATTATTCCGTTTTATTTTTCTCGCTGCCGTCCAAATTGTAATATAAAGCAGCACAGGAAACCATATCACGGCAAGTAGAACGATAAGAATTATTGATGATACAGCCTTTTTTCTCTCCATCGCCTTAAACCCTTCTACTGTCGTCATCAGCAGAACAGAGGCTATCATTGCAGCCGTCAACAGGTAGATTAAAAGGAACATTGTCATTTTCAATAAAGTTATGTTTCTACAAATTATACGCAAAAATACGAAAAACGATTTTTACTGATAAATAAGAAAAGGTATTTTGCCGTTATAAATATGTACGTACCAAACAAGAAAAGCGCAAGATGGTATGCGTCCAGACACCAGGACATGTATACCGATTTGGGATTTGACTACAAGGGGAAAATTCTCTCCAAGACAGTAAGTCCTGTCATATTTCGCAACAAAGTGAACAACGCCATCCTGAAAAGGGTGGAACCAATAGTAGAATATCTGATAGAAGCCACCAAGCAGGTGAAGCTCCAGTTCATGTTCTCGCTTGACAAAAAAGACACAAGAGTAAACTAATGGCAGTTTCAACATACACATTCAACCAAAGCAACCTCCGTTTCTTCGACAAGTCTGGAACGGAACTTATGCTCAATTATACAAGCACGATAAAGATAGATGTCGTGAACGAGGACTTCTCCTCTGGTGGAGTATCATATCTGCTTATACCTGGAGCAAACGGGACTTACGAAAACTCATCGGTAATGAGGGTGAAGGATGGATCTAGATTCAAGCAGCACGAAAGCTATAATGTGTCTGTCAAGATAGGGGGCAACGATCCGATATACACAGAGGTTCCAAGTTCATATTTCAAAACCACACAATATTCATCCAACAAAGGCTACAAGGACGAGAATGGCAACACAATCGGTGTGATGGAATCATGCGTCGATTTGAAGTACAATGAATATGACGCTTCACAGAAGAGGTTGTTCCTTGAAATGATAGGAATAGATCCAGACACCGATCTTTCATCAGACATGGCATCATTCGAGGCAAACCTCGTGTTCGACAGAGTGTCAACTGAACTTGTCGAGACACAGAGCATATTCGTCCTGTCAGAAACAGAGAATGAATACGAGAATGTCTTCGGGATACACGGTATAGTGGATGTGTCTACAAATGCTACAATAAACTCTGCAGCAGAGGAATTCATGAGCAACTGCAACCTGTTTTTCTTCATAGACTGTAGGGATCAGAAAGACTTCAGGTTCTTTACTATAGACGGCGACTCTGTGGTATGGTCTGACAGACATGTTGTTGATTTCAAGAATGGAAAGCTTCCTGTGTCAGATAATGGTTTCAGAGTTGACATCGGATTCAGGGGAGAACTTGAAGGTGTGTATGACCAGAAGATGTACGTCTGCCTAATAGATGTCAGTACACATGAAGTCACGGTCATAGGAACAATAAACATGACCGCTGAGACGGAGGGTGAGGATGAAAGGTACAGGACATTCTTCACGAACTTCGGTCTTCCTTCAATCGACGAAGTCGATGCTGCGTTCAAGGATTCCGACATAAACGACGACTACCCAGACTACATATCCAGAAACAAGCACGCGAAGAAGATGTTCCTTGCGTATTCAGACATATTCCCATATGCAGGTTCATACAAAGCACTCACCAACGCGATGAAATTTCTCGGGTATAACGACATATTCTTCAAGGAGTGGTACAAGGATCTTACAAACCAGACTAACGAAGACGACGGATACGTCACATACGACGTGACATTCAAGTCGAGCAGCAAACTGAACTCCATAAACACAAAGCCGATAGAGGAGAGGATCCATCTGAGGAAAATGAACTGGCTCTCCATGATGTACAAGCTCAACGAGGAGGTAGACGGGACAGTTGACAAATGGGGATTCCCGATGACAAAGGAGAACATCAACTACTACAACACAGGGAACCTGATGAAACTTATGTCCCTGAAGGACTGGATTGACAAGTACGTCGTCGGTGTGAACTGCAAGATAACCGATGTCGGCGGAGAAGGGATAGTCTTCGAGAGATATAATAACTACAAATATGGGCAAATCCAACAGGTATTCGACTACACAAACGAGAAACAGCTATCAATAAAAGTCAACAGAGAAACAGAAACAATCATAGACGGTTCCGCAAATATATCTGTAGACATAAACACATCAAATTCATTTGAAACATTCGGTGATTTCAAAGGGAAAACGTTCTTTGACTTTGTAGAAGGATTCTTTGACGGAGGAGTGTATGCAGACAACCAACTTAAAATAGAGTATGTCGATTACAACTCTGTAATCAGTTTTGGAAAAACATTCGAACTCGACAACCACATGGATTCGTTCGAGTTAAGGGCTAAAGGAAAATTCAATTCATTCAAGTTCAATAATAGTGAATATATAGATCCGAACTACCCACAGCTTGTCATAGACAACGACAGAATATTCTTCGATCCAAAAGACATAACGAAGAAAGTGAAGAACTCTGTTTTCAAGACGCTTCCTATAATAAAGATACACCATGGAATGATAAGGAGATATGATTTCGATTATTACAACGAAGGAAAAGTATTAGATTATATCGCGATCAATCCTAAAGGATCATATACACATGTCCAGAACGTTTATTACGGAGAAGAACATACAGAAGAAACAGACTATGTTGTAGACGGAGAATTCATCCTTATACCCCCTTCGACAAACGAGGATGAGGCGTATATATACTACTATATGACGGATCCATCTGGAGATGTACTGAACAACATAAGAAGCAAAAAAGGTCAGTATGTAATAAACACAGATGAATCAAGCGAAATACAATATATATTGTTTGATGAGACAACATACGGATTGAGATTTACAAACGACACATTCGACGGAACACCAACGTTCATGATTGCAGGATATACAACACCGCAGTTCACTCTTGAATCTGGAAAATGTTTCCCAAGACAAAATGAAAACAACTACGGGGAAGCACCAGAGGAAAAATGTAAGATAAACGAATTCTATGTTGATATACTCAGTGGATCATTGTTGTTCCCAGACACAGAGAACGACAGGATGGTTTCCGTAAACTTCAGCTATGACGGGAAAACAAGGAAGATAGACATAACCACATTCAATACAGAGAGCAGAATCAACACATACGAATACAAAATATCAAACTCAGATACGATAAACAGGTTCAGGGCAAACGATAGGTACGATTATTTCATCGAACACTACAAGGAAAACGCCGAATCTGTCGTGTTCATGAACAAGACAAAGACCATCAATGTACAGAACACGGGGGAATATGAGTTGGATGTTGTGATATCGGATGAATACAACAACTTGTTCTGTGCGAAAGCCACGAAAACAGTGAATGTTGTCACTCCTGAAATAGACACAAGCATATACACCTATGATTCGTCATTCACATCAAATGAGAAAAACAGAGGCACAGCGATCAATCAGGAAAGTGTACAGAAAATAACAAACATAACAGGCGATGAGGACAACATGTGTATATATGAGTATACACAGAAAAAGAAAGTGCTGAAAGACGACGGAACATATTTTATAACAGAGGAATCATTAGGAAACTTATCAAACGGAGACAAAAATTCAAAATCCGAATTCTACAAGAACCAAACATCTTTCCTATACAGCCAGTTAAACAATCTTTCAGACAGGTTCGCTCTTGTTGCGAAATACAGATACATTCCGGAAAACAAGACTGTGTTCTCGTTTATCAAACGTTCTTTCATCTATGAAAATAAAGGATTTGTTTCGATGGACTATTACACAGACGTTGTAAACTCGACACATCTTCAACCAGGGGTGACACTTGAAGATCCATCATCGAATATACGGTATATCGACGATGTCCTCTCACAGTTCAATGTTGTATCGAGACCATACAACCCATCCGATCCAACAGACAACAAATGCAACAACTGCATAGGAACATTGGCAAATGTGAACATCATTCTATATGACGATGCGCGTGAATATCCGATTTTGTCGTATCCTGCAGTATGTCTCCCGACAAAAGAATACAACAAACTAGAAAAGTTCAATCTTTATGAATACAGAGTGATCTTCGATGATTCTCTGTCACCTGACGACATAGGTTATTTTGAGCATTATGCTTTACAACCAAACATAAGCATATACATGGTTCCAGCATGGTCGCTGGAATGTGAACCAAGTTCATCGAAACAAGTAAAAATAAAAGGATATATCGATTTAAAATATCCTTTTGTGAAATCTCTTATTCCATATGATAACTACAAATTGATGTTTATCGACAAAGAAGATATACCAGAAAGCCCATACAACGATTCACAATCATGGACATCAAATCAGAGAAGACCTTACGGTTCAAAAAAGTCGGACAATCCAAAAGGTTTCGGTCAATTTGACTTCCACCTTACAAAACAACAAAAACAAGAAACAGGAGGTACAGACTCGTTATGGAATCCGTTGGTATATATGGACTGTAGTATCAACATAACGAACAAACTCACAAAAAAAACGTTCGTTACACACTCGAACAAAGAATATTCTGAATTCATATTAAAGAACGACATAGAAAAAACAAACTATCAAAGAGGAGAGATAACAATAGACGAAACTGCGGTGAACAAGGAACTCGGATACTATTTAGACTCGACGTACTCGGTGTCGTTCAGGAACTTCAACGTAAGAAACGGAATAATATACTGGAACGACAGTTCTACCGGGCTATCATCGATGTACTCATACAGGAAGCCTGTGATAACAACAAACGGAAAAGTGATGGTAACACCGATACTTTCACAAGAATTCACACATATAGGAGAATTTGACATATTACAAAGCGAAGATTGCACAGTATCATGGAAAATCTACAAACAAAAGAACAATTACACACACGAACTTCTTTTCGAATGCTTCAACAAAATATTGACACTTGACTTAACAGAAAAAGGAATATACGATATTGACATGACAATCTACGACAAACACGGAAACAAATTCACAAGAGAACTAATCGGTGCCATCACTATCAAATGAAAAAGGAGGTTCAAATGAACCTCCTTTTTCGTATCTGAGCAAATCGTTACTCCTGTGCAGTTTCCTCAGAAACGGTTTCGGTGCCATCGTCGTTTCCTGCGACAGTTGAAGGATCGATGGTGTCCTCGTCGTTTCCTTCGAGAATGGTCAGGAAGTATCCCTGCTCCATTGCAGCCCATCTCTGCTTCAGGTTCTCCGACTTCCTCACTTGGAACTCGTACCAGTCATTGTGTTCATGAAGCGTGTCAAGAATAGGAACAAACTGCTCGTTGTTCTCAGCCATCCAGTTGGCCGACTCGATGCCTGTGCCGCCGAAATCCTTAAACATGATGTAGGCAAACTGCATCGCTCCATAGTCGAGAACGAGATCCACAGGGTTGTTCTCGTCGAAATCCTTGATGAAGTCCTCCATCTGGGCGTGGAATCTTAGGATACCCACATAATACATACCTTTCCAAGGTGCTCTGTCGATGACATCCATCATAAACTTGGCAACCCTCAGTGCATTTGGTTTGTCGGCGATGAGGAAATCATGTTTCTCCTGAAGACCTTTTGTGAACTCCTCAAAATCCTTTTTTGCGGCAGCGATGTCTTCGTCTGTTGGAATCTTGTCGGGATCAATCCACATCTTTCCCATCTGGTTCACATTGAAGTCAGCGATTGCTTTCCTGCGCTCCTGCTCCTGCATCTCTGCAGCCTTTGCTGCGTCTTTTACTTCTTTTTTAGACATGTCTACTTTTTATCTTTAGTTTTAATTTTGTATACGTTTCTGTATTTTGAAAAATCACATTCACAGTTCAGATACAAGTCTTTCTTCTTGTCATATTCATCTGGAAGCTCCTCTACACCAAGGATTATATCACCAGAGTATACGAGACAGTTTCTCCCTGTAAGTTTCTGGTGAGGAAACCTTTTATATCCCTTGACGTAGATATTCCTGTATACTTTTAGATTACGTAGTGTACCAAAGCCCATATGCCTGTTGCAACCAATGCTATGTTGAATATAGTGTACAGAAGAAACTTCGTCATCGTAAGACTATATCCAGTGAACACGAACAGGACACCGTATGAAAGAGTCGGTTCACCATTCTCATCAACAAAGTTGTTGATCTGCGGAACCAAGTATTCTCCCCACCCGAGTTCCTGACTGAGGTAAGTCACAATCGGCTTCATTCTCATCATGAGCATCCTATCATAATCATAGTCATTGTTCATCAAATCAGCATCAGTGCAGTTTATCTGAACATAAAGGATGTTTCCAAGTCTGTTACTCTTTATATTGAACCGCGTCATCTTTGAGCTAGCACGCTTCAATTCTGATTTCACATCCTTCTTGAACTGGATAAAATTCTTGAAATCCCTATAAGATTGAATCATTCCCATATTTTATTTCTCCGTTTTCAAGTCAATGTACATTTTATACAGATCTGGAACACTCGTTTTCAATTCATCATTGAGCGCCATTATTCCTTTCCTGAGCCAGTTTTTTACAGAAGTTACAGGAATTTTATTGTCTATAGCTATATCATCAACCTTCTTCATATTTATATATCTCTCCTTCATCACAATCCTCAGATTGTCAGGAAGCTTGTCCATGCACTGTATCGAAGCGTCGTAGATTTCGCTTATAATCTGGCTCCTTCCGTACATCCTATATTCACCGTTCTCATACACCATGTCAAATGTGTCTATAAATTCGGTGTCTATCGGAGGATTCTCAGATTTCGAATCGTTTATATCCACATACGAATCATATATCTCCGAAAAATCAGTCGGTACAATATCCTTTATATCGTTTCCAAATTCACCTCTCTTGTACTTTATACAATTATGGTACGCTATCTTGTATAGCCACGTAGAGAAATGACCTTTATTTTCATCAAAGGTATCCCTCTTGTAATACACATTTTCCATTGTGCGTGACATACATTCATCAACAGCAGAATCATCTTTCAGTATATTGTACATAAAAGATCTCAAGCCCCAATTTACACGCCTCATCAACCTCTCAAAGTTGATTTCTGTAGGATCAGAGACAAACATCAAAGCAAGTTTATTGATATCTTTTTCTGCTTTCTCCCTCTCTTTCCTCCTTGTAGCAGGCGGCAGATTGAATATATCAAACCCATTTTGCATCATTTAACCTTTTCTTTATTAAGATCGATAAGTTCAAAATACTTTGCGAAATTCTCGCTTTTATCGATTACACCCATTATGCCCGCTACGACCTTGTAAGGGAAGTTACCTAATTTCCTGATAAACTCATTAAGTATCGCAGCTGGGAGAATACCGTTATGTTTTGTTATGATGTCAAACATTTCCTTTGCATCCCAATATGCCACATTTCCATTATTAAAAACAATCTTTAGATCATTGATAAACAATGGAGTAACCTTGTAATAAGAATTGTAATCAAGCACCTGAGGTTCAGGCATTTCATTAGATTTGGCCATGATATGTATATTTAGTTGCAACCGAGAACACCCGGCGTTATTGTTTTTATTCTATTCATGAATTCCTTTGGAAACATCTTATATGATTTCTGCATAAGATATGCGAAGCAGCCGTCAAGTATAAATGTAACGCACCAATCCTTCTCACTTCTTATCCCCCTACCAACACCCTGCAGGATTGATATTGCTGTTGTATTTGAGTACCATTCTGGTTTCAGCGCCTGTTTAGCCTTGACGAACTTGTCTGCAAGCGACGGATAAGGAACCTTCATCACTATCTGGAACCTGCATAGATCATCGTCGAACGACAGACCTTCTACGAGAGTCGGACCGACAAGGATTCCGTCCTCCTTCAACTTGAAAAGACTTATAGCATCGTCCTTTTCTTTTGATCCGTCGTATATTATCATCCTTCTCCTTATGTCGTCTGGTACGAACTCAATCAACTGTTTCGCGAACTCGTAGCTTCCAGTCTGCACAATGCCTCTTTTTCCAGCGTACATATTTATTACGGATATTATCATATCCACAATCTTCGGGAAGGTATATTTCTTGTCATTATACGAGAGCTTGTAATTGTTCACATAGAATATAGGGGACTGTGTGAAATCGAAAGTGGAAGGGATGTCTATGCTGACGAAACCGCTTGCCGATATGTCGTTAGCATAAGCCTGAGGATCGCCTATCGTGGCGGACATGTACATCTTGTATCCACAGTTCGAGTGAAAATACTTACCCATCAAGTAGCTTTCATCTATACAGTTGAACAATATCTTGTCACCGTTTGGGTTCTTTACCATAGCAGAAATACCGGACTTGTCTATAATCTTTACATACTCTTTGAAATTTTCATAGTGATCCTCTATAAAATCTGCATTGTGTACAAGCGCTCTGTCGCTTTTGCTGACTTTCTCCCCAGATTCAAGCCTTTCTCCGATATCCCTTTTCACTACATCCGCTGCATCCACAACAACAGCAAGAGCATCTACATATTCCCTTAAAAGATCAAGAATAACATCATTGCGCTCACAAAATTTGATTCTTTCCCTTATCATAGACAGATTATCTACTGTAGAAATGTCATTCTCACTTGCCGCTTCTATAATGCTCCTGAACTTTCCGGTGTCGCTTTCACTAAGGGCTGGACTAAAGTGAGACTGCACAATACTGACAAGTTTGTGTGCCTCATCACATATAACAAAATCCCTTGTGTCAAACGGAACTGGTCCGTCTACTTTTGGTTTCACTACATTCTGTTGGATAAGCCAAAAAGAGTATGTGCATACAACAACAGGGGATTTTATTGCCTTCCTTCTCTCAAGAAGATACTCACATTCCTCAGAGCATACAGGAAATTTACTATATATATCACCATATGACTTGCATCCGCTCAATTTGCATGTTCCATTATTGAAAGTCAATCCATTCTGACTGCACATGTATGTCTGCTGTCCCTTTAATACAGCATAGTTATTGAAAAACTTCTCACAATCCCTTTCGTATTGCTGTATAAGAGATAAATCGCTTATTACAATGTATCCCGTCTTCCCATAATCCTCAGAAAGAACAGCCGCAACAAGCATACCTATAGCCGATTTACCGGATCCTGTCGGACCTTGAAGAATCACATCTGTTGTATTACCTGTAAGCCAATTGAATATTGTGTTTACAATTGCCTCCTTCTGGTTCGGTCTGAACCTAAATGTCGATCCATAATGTCTTAATGCTGCCGCTTCTACCTGTTTATCTATCCTGTCTAATTCAATTTTCTCTTTCATTAATGCAAAGATACGGATTTTTTCAGAAAAGAGGAACCGAGATGTCGGTGTACTCTATTGATTTTTCAATGTTTGTTTCTTCCTGCTGGGCAACTATACCTCCAATCATCCTTATGTATTCATCCTCGTCGATCATCCTTATCCCAAGTTCCTTAGCTTTTGACAACTTGCTTGGACCTGCGTCTGAACCGACGATAAGAATGTCAAGTTTTCCACTCACTCCAGAAGCATATGTTCCACCATTACCTACAACAGATTTCTTGATTCCATCCCTGCTGAAATTCTTCAGGTTTCCCGTTGCAAGGATTTTCAATCCAGCAAGAGAATCGCTTTCCTTATTGTCATTAGGTGTTTCCTTTTTCTTATTCGGAAGGAATTCTATAGCGTCAAGGAACTCATCTGTGTTATTATCTATGTATTTAGCGAAACATTCGTTTGCAACATCACCTATCCCCATTACATGCAAATCCCCCCTCGAAAAAGCCTCCCATATGGCAGGCAGACTTTCATATTGTTCCATTATCTTCTGAGCGGAAACTTTTCCAATCATGGGAATGCCGAGTGATACAAGTGTCCTTTCTGGTCCAAGTTCATCAATGGATTTCTTGATGTTGTCGACTATTTTCTCCGAAACTTTCGGACCAAGACCAGCCGAATACAGATCAATCTTCTCACACAGTACGAGATCCTTCCAGTCCCTGACTACCCCAGCCTCAAAAAGTTTCCTCAGAGTCTTCTCGGACAATCCGTCAATGTCCATACACTCTTTCTTAACAAAATGGTTGAGTTTCTGAATACATCTCTCCTCACACTCAGGATTTGTGCAGTATAGATGGGCACCACCTGCTATCTTGCGAGAAAGTGGGTTTCCACAGAACGGACAAATCTGAGGTTCGTCGAACGGCTTCACATCACAGTTCTCACGAAGAGTTCTCTCGTAATCGACACCCGTAATACCTGGAATAACCGCTCCGCCTTTGGTAACATAAACATAATCGTTTATCTGTATGTCAAGTTCACGTATAAAATCAATATTGTTCAAAGTGGCTCTCGACACGACCGTGCCATCTATCTCTATCGGTTCCAAATCTGCTACGAAACCAAGCTGACCAGACATTCCCATCTGAAGTATGATTCCCTTGAGTTTGGTCGACTGTTGCTCCTGCTTGAACTTGAAAGCCTTCGCCCAATGTGGAACCTTCTGTGTGTATCCGAGTTCCTCCTGCTTGGAAAAATCGTTTATCTTTATCACACACCCATCCATACAGAAATCCTGTGTCTTCAGATATTCGTTCTCGAACTCGTCGAGGAAAGCGTCTATTGACTCATAGTCGTTGGCTCTGAAAAGCCTGTAATAAGGCTTACCGAAACCAAAAGAATAAGCCATATCGAGCATATCCTTCTGTGTACCAAGAAGATTCTCCGAAAATGTCAAACTTTCGCTATATACTCCATATGGCTTAAAAATAAGTTTTCTTGAAGCTGTAACTGAAGGATCAAGCTGCTTCAATGATCCTGCGGCAGCATTTCTCTCGTTGGCGAAAGGTTCAAGTCCCTGTGATTCCCTCTCAGCATTTATCCTTTTGAGTTCGGATTTAGGAAGAAGCACCTCACCTCTCACCTCTATATACTCTGGAATAGGAAGGTTATCGTCAAATGAAAGTTTCAACGGAACATTTCCGATAGTCTTGACGTTCAGTGTTATATCAGAACCCGAATATCCAGAGCCTCGTGTCGATGCCTGTGTAAATATACCGTTCTTATATATTATAGAACATGAGCTTCCGTCGTACTTCGGTTCAGCTATGATAACAGTGTCTCCGAACTTTTCGAGCCAAGATTTCAGTTCGTTCCTGTCGTAGCAATTTGCAATCGAACCCATTATCCTTTTTCTCTGGACTTCCTTGAACCCGTCCTGAAGATCTGATCCAACCCTCTGTGTAGGAGAATAAGGGAGAATGTATCCCGTCTCTTTCTCCAGAACCTCAAGTTCCTTCAACTTCATGTCGAAATCATAGTCAGACATCAACTTAGGATTGTTCAAAACATAATATTCATGGTTCGCTTCGTTAAGAAGATCAACAAGTTCCTTTATTTTTTGAATTTTATCCATCTCAGAAAATGTGTTTTCTACTGCAAAGATACTGATTTTTTTGATAAATAGAAAAAGGAAAATTGTTTTTTATGAAAAACAGCAATGATATGACACCTGTAGATGTTGGTTGTGGAAGACTCATCCCTCAGGGAAACCTCAATCCTAACCAGCCAGGATCTCTTGGAGCGATGATGAAGGATCTCGACAACGCATACAAATCATCTGGAACATTCAAAGCTTCCACTTCGTATGGATTCACACCAGGTTTCACAATCGGCGGAGTGAACTACGAATGGGGGTCCGCAACCTTTCAGAAATAAGATGGACAGGAAGGACAAAGACACAATCGAGGATCTTGTGTCGAAATACGGTCAGGATGCTCTTCTCGAAGCTATAAACTACAGGAAGATTCTTCCTTATGTTCTCGCTGGAGGTATGGTCATAGGTGGTGTCAAGGGCATAGACACTGCTGTAAACAAGCATAATGCGGAACACAGACAGGAAGCTGACAATCCGTATGGTATGGAAAAATCAGATTACGACCTGTTCCTCAAGAAATTGAACTCCGTTATCAGTCTTATTGACACCAACCTAAAAAGAAATGGGAAATCGATAGACAATATCAGATTCAATCCTGAGAACGTCGTATATCTATGCTACAAGCACAATTTCGATCTTCCGTTGATGCTCGCCCAGATGCAATGCGAATCACACTTCGGAACTGATCCGAGAGCACAGAGAACTGGTTCGGTGATATCAATCGGTCAATGGGATGACAGGACAACTGTCACTTATGACACACAGGACGACTGTTTCGAACCATACATACAAATAATGAAATCGGACTATCTTCAGGATGGAAAAGTCAGTGTAGACGAATTGCTGAAATCTGGGCAGTTTGTCAACAAAGATAGGAAACGATATGCAAGAAATCCTCATTACGAGAGAGACATCAGGTTAACAAGGAATAAAATAATGAGGGAATATCCAGAACTTGCACAAGATTACAACACAGCACAGATCCCCTCACACAAGCTATGACGAATGTCCAAAGGAAGGACAATATAAAAACCTGAGCGATTTGCTCAGGTTTTCTTTTATACCTCTGGTGTGGGGGCTGGTTCTGCTGGTGGTTCCTCTGGAATTTCCGCAGGTTCTGGGGGAGGAGCTGGTTCTCCACCGAACTCTCCACCAGCGGCTCCCATATCGAAGCCTCCACCTATGTCACCACCCATCGGAGCAGCTCCCGGTGCTCCCTGATTTTGGGCAGCGTTGTTGGCAGCTTCCTTGGCTTCGTCAGCTTTCATCTTCTCGTTCAGTTTCCAGTCATCATCCGTCATATTCAGATACTTCTGGACAAGGAACTTCATACTGAAAACAGGCTTTCCGTCGCTGCCGTTCAGTCCAGAGAGAGTCTGGATAAGCGATGCACCAGCGTTGAGGTTAGCGGCTTCCTTTGCGAGTCTGAAGATATTCTCCTCGGTGAAGGTGAGACCGATGGCGTTCTTTAGAACATCGTTGCTTGCGAACTCCTGATTGTGCAGACAGAACTGAATCCACATCGGCTTCACAAGAATCTCCTTGAATATACCACGGATTCTGTCGATGAACAGAGAGAATCTCCACTCCTCCCTTGTCATGTTGCTGTTGTCGGGGATGGCAGATGTCTCGTTTCCGTCGAAGATCATGTTGAAACGATCCTTCGGAAGTCTGGTTGCTATGATGAACCTCTGCCAGAACCACTTCAAAGGCTCTGTCGAGTTGAGATCGTGTCCCTCGATTCCAATCTCTCCAATTTCTGTAGACGTACCGTCCTTCGATGGAAACACCATTGTCTTAGCGAAACTGAACTTCGGCTGACCGTTCACAGTGAGTTCACCAGACATGTTGTCAATTGTAATGTCCTCCTTGTAGTAAGCCTCAAGTTCACGGAGCCTTGTCCTAGCAACCTGCTCACTCTCGGAACCGACAGGAACCACAATCTTGATTCTCTTCTGAGCGTTCTGGACATTCCAGATAATCCTTGAGTTCTCAATTGTCCTGAGCATGTTGAAAGGACGGATGAGCCTCTCGCAGTATGAGAAATTGCTGACAAAGTTGTTCTTAGCCCACGAGATGTAAATAACGTTACTGTCTGGAAGCTCCCTCTGGTTCTGCTTATCACCCTTGTTGACAACCCATACCTTGTAGTCACCTTTCTCACCTTTCCTGATTTCAGGCTGCAGAGTTATAGGATCAAGTTCCTTGAACGCTATGATATCCTTGGCGAGTTTACCGTCGCTTGAGTCGGAATAGACAATCTCAAACGCAAGGAAACCGTCGACGAGGAGTTTCTTCACATAGTGCCACGCATCGTTCGACTCATTGAAGTGAAACATGTGGTACACCCTCCTGTAGGCGGCGTTCAACTCATCGACTATCTTCTTGCCTTTGTCCGGCTTGAGTATGGATCTCAGCTGAGTTGTGTTTGGATATGCGAAATAGTGCATATCATCGTTGATTATGACCTCATCGGCGATAGTCTCAAGCACATTGTCAATCTCGTCCTGAAGGGCGAACTTCCTTAGGAAATCCCTCCTCATTATATAGGACTGGTCATGGAAGGCGATGTACTTGTTGTTTCCAGCGATGTTCTGGTGGGCTCTCGTGTACATGTCCTCGCCACGGAACATCATGCCGGTGCCCTGACCTCCCATTCCGTTCTGGTCATAGTTGGTGTCGATATCCGTCCTGACCTTGCTGATGACCTCGGAATTCCATCTGATTCCAAGTGCACTGAGATTCAGAAGGTTCCTCTCTATTGGTCGATTGGATCCCCTGAAATTACTGTTCGTGTTGGAATCAAGTGTCTTTAGTATATACTTAGGCATTTATTTGCACAAATGTTTTCTGTATTTATTTGCTATCGTGAACCAAACTCATCTGCACTTTAGCAAGATTTATCCCACGGACAGCGTCCTTGAACGAGAGATAAGGTATGTACTGCCACATATCCATCTCAATCATCCTTGCCTTCAGAACATTCTTCCTATTATATGTCCTTATACACTTGTTAAGATCGACACCAAGACGTGTCTTCATAAGGTTCAAGACAGAAGTAAGGGTTGTAGCATCCACAAGTTTTCCAGAAAGCTTCTCGTTGACTCGGAATCCGTCATCGTACATATCGTGCCCATAGAACGACGGATAACTTCCAGACAGTATATCAAGGAAAGCAGCCCTAACATCATTCGGAACATAGTTAAAATTTATCCCTGTTATCGATTCAGCACTGAAGCTTGTACAAAAGATTAACGGAACCATATCATAGAACTCAGCGTTTCCAAGAACGGATTTCTCTCCATTGAAGTACACAAATATGTAAAACATCGAAGGGACGAAGCTCGTAGGAGCGTCCTTCTCCATGTTCAATCCACCTATATTCTTCTGCTTGTCGTTCCCTGTAAGATTGTCACGAAGCAGGTCATTTATAAGATAATCAAAAGCGAGAGCTTCCTGCTTCCCGCTTTTGTTCTTCAGATAGTCTTCAAGATATCCCATTAGATTATACCCATCTTTTGAAGAGTGACCTCGGTATATACCTCGAAATCAAACCCTCTTGGCTTGCACCAGTTTACAGCAGCTTCCCATTTCTTTATGTTCTGCAAGTATGTCTTCACTGAGGCAACATATTTCTTCTGTTCCTGAAGTTTTGCACCAGTCGGAGGGGCCACCGGTCTCTCTGTCTGGTACTTTGGTTTTATTTCAATCATCAGGTTTCTCTCATCTCCCGTGTCTGGATCCCTCAGCTTCACATAAAAATCAGGATAGTAGTTGTTGACTGGCCAGTTGCACGGATCCGCTGGGTTTGCTCCAGTCTTCTTGCAAGCGTCGAAATCGACACCCGCTGGATTCCTGTATTGAATTGACGTAGGCTCACCTCCCCACTCGACTACATTTGGATTGTCATCACACCATCTTGCGAAGGACATCTCCCATCCGGACCTGCATATGATCTCCCCTCCGACAACTTTCTCTGGATGCTTCGGTACATATATACCCTGCTTCGGCTTCCCAGATTCGTTCTCTACCATCATTTTTGGCGGATGAGATTTCTTATATAATGAACTATTTGCCATTATCTTCCTATCTTGATTTCTTCGATCTTAATGCGGTTGTTAATCGAGTATATTATACCATCGATTGTTTTTATTGTCCCATCCATATAAGACATCTGGGACTCTGTAAGATCGATGATATATTTATCCGAAGACAACTGTGCTTCAATCTGATCATTTATAGCCCTTTCGGTTCCATACATGAAGGTTGTTGAACCTGGGGAAACTTTCAGTGGTCTGAGACTATTGTAAATCTGGGCACATCTCTCCTTGTACAGCTTAGTACGTTTAGCAAGAATATTGGACAAAGTGTGGTAGTTTTCAAGTGCTTCCTGTCTCCTTGAATAAATCTCAACCTGAAGATCAGCAAGTTTGTCCATGTGCTTCAAACACTTGGACATTTCAGTTATCCAGTTCATCCAATATTCCCTGCGTTGGGTGAAAGTGTCCTCCAACAACTTCACCCTCTGCTCGGGAGTAAGATTGTCCATTTGCTGATTATTATTCTCCATCATCTTCAACATCGATCAATTCCTCAACATCAGCGAAACTATCACTGGAAGGAAGCTCGAAACTAGGTTTAATAATCTCCTCGTCAAGTTTATGAAGAAGCTCATCCGTAAACACCTTCGGTGTCCAAAGTTCAGACACAGGAATCTTTGTTCCAAGATGCTTCACGACAATGTTCCTAGAAGTGTCCTTCGGTTTTGCATAGCACACCTCGCCATTCTCATCAGCCATCTCGTAACACTTTTTCTTGTCATCCTCGGAAAGTTTATCATATTCCTTTTTCGTAAGCATATCACCACGGACAATACCAGAGTTCTCCCATGTCAAATATTTCTCAAGTCCAATATATGGATTCGGAGCTTTGAAAAATGGAATCTGGAACTGTACCTTCTGTGGAATAGTGAAACGAGATTTGTGTGGTGTTGCCGTCACTATCGTTCCAGTCTTCGTAAAGTCACCAACTTTCTGTGCAGCTGTCTTGTCAGAAGCCTTATCATCAAGCTTAGCATTCGATAACATGATAGTTATAGATGACCCAAATCCAATTCCTGTGCCTCCAGTTACTATCTTCCTTGCGTATAAATCCTGTGTACTGTAGGTGTGTGTACAAACAATCATAGGGGATTGTGCCTTCGAGAGAGGAGTGGCAATCATCCTGAAAAGAGCCTTGATGTCCTGAGCACGCTGCATATCCTTCTTGCCTGTGGCTTCCATTGCATCGTTAAGCTCTTTAGTTGATGTAAGGTTTCCGAGAGAGTCAAGTACAAAAATTACCTTCTCTCTCTGATCCTCAGGCTGATCAAGAATACTTTTCAAGGTTCTCGTCATAAACGTACTCACCTCTGAAACAGTCGACACTTGTTTGATCAAGAATCTGTTCGGATCACATCCGAGTCTCGAAACAAACTCTATGTCGATGGCACCCTCGGAATCCATATAGATTGGAACATATCCGATTTTCTGAGCCTCCCTGCAAGCAGATACAGCAAGGTAACTCTTACCAGTCGCAGGATCACCACTGAATGTTATTATCCTTCCAGAAGGAATACCTTTGAACAGCGATCCAGTCATACAGGCATTCAACATATAGCTACCAGTGTTCACATATTCCTTGATAACTGCAGTTGAGCTTTCCGACAGAACCTCGACAGAATCATCAAATGATTTGATAAGATTGAAAATTGAACTTGTTCCTGAATTTGCTGCGTTTTCTTTTTTCTTTGCCATGTTATTTTGAATTATGTTTTATCAATAGACTATCGTCTATAAATTATATATTGATTTCAACAAAATGATTTTTCGCCGATATTTTTGTAACAGATAAATACAGAAAAGAATTTTTACAAGATGGCAATAACCTCTGCAGAATTTGCAAAAATAAAAAATGCGTTCTCTATCAAGAATTTCATTCCCGATGTTCCGAGAATGCTGAATGAAGTATTTACGTTGATTTATAACTGTATAATGACATTCTACAACCCGGACAAAAATGAAATAGAATGCACAAGATTGAAAGCAGGATATATTGACGCTACCACAATCGTGGCACAGAACCTGACTTTCAAGGGACAGGGAGGAGAGTTGTACAACTACCAAGACATCGCCACAATACTCACAGAACTCAGACAGAAGGTCAACTCCATCGTTCCTATCACACAGCAGCAACTCGACACTCTCGATTCGTCTGCCCTTATTGTAATAAACGAAATTTAATTTGAGACATGGCTGTAAAACAGAGAACACCGTTCATCAAACCAAGAGTCCAAGGCGGAACATTCTACACATTCGGATCCGCTCTTGAGGATATCGGATTGAACATAAACGAAACCAACAACAAAGTTTCCTTGTCACACTATGTACTTTTGGACATTCCTTATTTTGGAGACGAATCGAGCAAATCCGGCATAATCCAGATAGACACCACTGATAGGGAATATTTTGGGGAAAATATAGGAGACTGTATATTCACAGACTACTTCCAAAATGCAATATTAAATATGGAAACCGTTCTGAGAAACAACTCGGAATACAACTATGCCTCTCCACATACGGTATCCGAAAGAGTTTTCTGGAAATGGTTGTTCAAAGATTTGGACTTTGAAAACGATTTTGTTCAAGATGGTGGATATTTTTACCAAAAAGACACACAAAACGCATATGCAAAGAGTTTCGGAAGAATTATTTCTGGAGCACAAAGAGTAGATTCCGAAGGAATATACAACGAAACTTTCGTGCAGATTCCGTCGTCATATGGACAGATGAGAGTACTCTTCAAACAAGTGAACGATGAGAACTTCTCGAAGAACAAGATATACAGTTCATCGAATGGAGACTTGATTGAAGGCATAAAATCCGATGAATTCGACGAAGATCACAACATAATATCAACAAGAATACCTGCATGGGGAAGATTCGACGGAGAAGATCCGACAGATTACACATATCATTACAAGTCAAAATCCGATCAGTTTGAAGTTGAATTCGACTTGGCAAATTTGACATCCTATTACGACAACCAGACTGGACTCACATACGATGACATCGGATTCGGAAATGTCGAAAGAGGCGGCAATTTTGTCGATGAAGCAAAAATAAAAGAATTCAGGTTCAACGCAATACTTGTATACTATTCAATATACGACACCACAGGCAAGAATCTCATCTCCACAAATGCGTTCGGTCTGTACATACTCGGAAACGCGATAGCTGCAGATGATGCATACCTGTTCTTGTTCCCCGAGTACAACAAGATAAAGACATCAAACGTACAGACTGGAACGTCGTTCTCGTTCAGGCTCAACATCAAACCGACATCCGCATACAGCGGAGACATCGTGGTGTCAGACAACTCAACCACCGCGTTCGCGGAATCTACAGATTTCAATGACGTAATCAAGAACCTTTCGACAGCCACAGAGATCCTCAAGACAAACGCAAGGGTTCTCAACAAGATTGTCAACGACAACCTCGATCTGAAGAATTTCGCAAAAGAAGCGCTGGAGAAGGTTGATGACATATCGAAGACTGTTTCAGCAATAACAACAGACTCAAGCATATACGACACACTTGCCACAAACAACATGCTCATGAGATCGTACAATCAGCCTGTTCATCCAATAGAGTCTATGGCTGAGGAAATACTGAAGAACACGAAGGTAACAGCCAATGATAACAAGGATCTTACAATAACCATAGAAAGATCCGCTTTAAGCGCAGACGCATTGAGCTTCGCCGACAGTATGATAAGGAAAATAGACGGCAAAGACTATATCGATCTTACAAAAATAGTGTGTCTACTTATAGCGAAAACCAACCTGTACCACAGCTAATTTCAACTAAAATTTGCTATACAAAACGGGGCTGTTTATTAAAAAACAGCCCTTATATGTTTTTACAGATAAATAAACAAAACAGTTATATTTGTTTTATAGATGGGTAATTTCAATTCTTACGCAGAAAACATGAAAAGCCTGACTGAAAGTTCGAAGGAACTTCTGTCTGTCGCGAATGCATTCAACGAGGCTGTTGCAGGAAACGACGAATATGTCGTTGTCGACGGTAGCACCAAACTAATGTCATCGACAAACATTTCAAAGAGACTCAGCAGGGTTGAAGAGACTGTCGCCGCATTCACACAGGGAAAGGGAATAGTGGAAACCGACGACGGAACTTTCAGGAAGATAAGAGTGGACACTATATCGAAACCAGCGAAGACCATAATGGATCTTCCTTCGACGACTGTGTTCAGCATAAACCCGAACTGGTTCTTCGAGTCACTGCAGTACCCGAGGTGTGTCGTGAAAATTGACCTCAAAGACAAGATTGACGATGATTCCGACAGGGTGTTCGTCGGAAGGATCATAATCGACACCAACCAGAAAAGGCTCACCGATGACGTAAAGCAGAAGATACTCTCGTCCAACTATGAATACGGAAAGATGATTGACTTCCTCAACGACAACTTCATTGAGTACAAGGAGGACAGGGACGAGGTTAGTCTTCCTCTTACATATGAAAGATACAGCGGAAGGTTCCAGATCATAGGAACATCTCTTATAAAGAACACTGTGTCTGGAATAGATGAAAACTGGCTCTATCTGTCAACAATCAAATACTCAACAGTGAACGAAGATGGTATCATAACAAACACCGACAACACGCTTACTGTCGGAGACTATCTGAGATTCGAGAACTCGTTGTACAGGATAAGGGAGATTAACCAGACAGAGAAGAGAATAAGAATCGAATACAGTGTAGGCTACGAGAATGTCGGTCTGTACGACTACCTCGAATACTACAACAGCCCGTTCTCGGAAAAAGTCATAAGCGTCGGTATCGGAATCAACGAGATGGACATCGTCTATGTGAAAGGTGTCAACGAGAACTACAACCTCATGTCGAGGGAGTGGTCTAACCCAGTTATCTTCACCACAAACGACTTGGTTTATGAAGGAAATACCTCACAGAACTTCGAGAGCTTCTACACAAACAACGTCGCCGACTTCGGAAAGAAACTCATCGCCCACGCAAAAGAGGGGCACATCCCGGCATACGGAGGTCTCATACCGAACGCACCTGTCCTAAACAAAAGCGATCTCAGGGTTGTCCAGATCAACACCCAGCTTAACGTGACACTCGACAACGAGAAATATACTACAGTAACATCGGAGATTGCTTCTGTGAAATCGAACATCTCTGCAGTCAGGACAACAATATCAGCAAACAAGGACAAACTCATCAAGGAGTCGAATCCCGATTCAAGGGAATCCATTCAGAACACAATCAACTCTGATACTACAAGGATGAACAACCTGACCACACAGCTGAGTTCATTAGTAGAGGAGCTCAACACCATGCTCAATGACGCTGGCGCAATCGGTTATTCCCCAAAGTACCACGTCAGGGGATTCTTCTCCATTCCTTCGCCAAGATACGTAATTGAAAATGAGAAATCTGGAAAACAGCAGATTATCGGATTCGACGTGATGTACAGATATCTACACACCGATGAAACAGGAACAGCACTCAACACATTCAAATTCAAAGATATAAAGAGTGAGGCAAAATTGTCAGGCACATTCACCGACTGGAACATCTACACTTCACCTTTCCTTGAAAAGAAGTATGACGAATCAAGTGACTCATATTATTGGTCACAAGAGAAGATTGATGGTTCAAACATCGTGATAAACCAGATTGACATTCCTATAAGGAATGGAGAAAAGGTGGAAATAAAAGTCAGAAGTATATCAGAGGCTGGATATCCATACTGTCCATTGAAGTCAGAATGGAGCAACTCCATCATAATGGATTTCCCGACAAACCTCACTACCGACGACTCTGTTACAAAGATTCTTGAAAACGTCAAGTCTGACATGACATCCGTTGTCCTTCAGGAGACTCTGTCAAGCGCAGGTTTCTACTCACACATCGCCGACATGAACTCCAAGTACAAACACAACTCTGAAAATATACAATACACAGAAACATCAACAGATTCAAGCACAGGCATTTCAACCACAAACACTATACCTCTTGCCGAGAAGATGAGATCCATAGTAAACACTCTGAAGGCTCTGGCAAACGGTCTCGGAATAAGCTTGGACGCTTACGGCAACCTCATCGCTGGTACAAGCTCGGTGACAATCAACAACGTGCCTTCTATTGAATATGCGTTCAAGGACGGTGCCTCGTTGTCTGAGTTCAAGGGCAAGCTCGAAATCAAGGCTCCTTACCTGAGTGCTGACGAGAAGACATCGGCTAACAAGGCTCTCATGACATTCCTCGATGACAAGGTTCTTCCTTACATCAACAAGAAGGTTTTTGACACAAGCACAAACGCTTAATTACCTATATAAACTATAACACAATGATTCACAAATGATAGATGTAGGATTGGTATCTGGATTTGGAAGGGACTTCTTTGTTCTATCTCAAGAATATGTACCAGAAATAATAGTAACAACTGGTTATGAAAAGTATGTGTATATAAACGGTTATTGTCTTGGCGACGTAACAGACAGCAGTTACAAACCAGACGAGAACTCTGTTTATGTGAAATTTCCAAAAGGAAGCGAACCGAACGTCGGAGTCACTGTTTATTTGAACAATTCATACAAAGAAGATAGTTCATATTATACACCAAAAGGATCTGCCGAATACATGTTCAGATCCTTGACTACAACGCCTACAAAAGATCTTCCGTTTGGCGAAGAGATTGAAAAATACTACACGTCGCTTTATATTTCTGAAAACCTCCCTCCATTTGTATCGTACATAAACGAATACAGGTGGTACAATATACCAATGAGCTCCATTTATGAGATACATACAGAAAACATAAACGGATCATTGCTTCATATACATATAGATTGCAACGAGGCTTTCGATATAGCTATCCACACAAGAGCAGCGAAAACAACAAGTTCATCCGATTTTACCGTAATAAACTACAGACCCGAAGAAATAACAGAACTCAGTTACAAGAAAACAATAAAGATGATTGACAACGCTGCTTCCTATGAGCTTCTGAGGGTGAATCCAAAACTCACAGGAAACGTAAAGGTCGTCGTCGATTCAAGTCAGAACCTGTATCTTGACACATTCAAGGTGTCAAAAGCACTGTCACAGAGAAAATACAGAAAAATCAGCATCAATCCTAACGAATACTATGGAAGAACGCTGATGAGCAAGATGTCTAGCATTACTTCGACGGATTTCTACAAAATCGAGGATTCATGCTACAGCCTGTTCTCTCTGGCCAACAACTTGGGTGAACAATATTACGACACATACAACTCTGGAGTCAGGACAAACAGCGACAAGATGTACACGGAGAACTACTCTATTTTGGCTCCGTTGTGTATAAAGAAGAACATTCCCGATTTCTTCGTTGTATTCAGAATCTCCGATTATGAGAACATAGAGACAAACCCAGAGAAAATCAAGAAATTTCTCACCGACGGCGAAATAGTGAAGGTGTTCGATTTAAGGGAAACATCGAACGCAGGAAAACTCATAAGAAAAATATACGAGAACTCAAAGAATTTCGTAGGAAACCTGTATGTCTCATACGACTACGACCAGAGCAACATATACAACGGAATATCACTCGACAGCGGTGTCGTCTCACAGATTTACGAATCAGCTTCGTTGTGTAGGAACATCCAGAATCAGGTTGCGATGAACGACTGGTTCACACTCGGTTTCGAGAGAAACAGGATTGTTAGCAAGAACATCGTCAACTTCGAGTTCATGTTCGACGACACTTCGAGGGATCTGTTCAGCATCGACACATATTTCGGAATCTATATCAAACTCAACGGAGAGGATGGCGACTTCAACTGCCTCGGTTTCGACGACAATGTTCCGATATTCGACACAGAGATACACGGATCTTCGTTCAATCCATCAGACAGTTCATTCAACGATCTAATATACGGACTTACAACACCAGATGGTTTCACGAGACTTCCGTTCAACGTAACCGATGCATCAGTATATGATTTGCTGAAAAATTACGCGAAGGCTCCTTATGAGAATATAGTTTCTCCAGATGCAGTTGACACAGATACATCCGTCTATGAAAAATGCTACGCCACCGTACAGTTCAACGATGTGATGGATCCTGGTGAGCATTTCAGAATTGTCGATGTTAAGGACAAAAAGATATACGAAGTTGTAATCTCGAACTATGAGAACGACATCTTCGACATAAGCGAAATCAACCATTACAACGAGACAATAGAGTCAGACGAATACGAAATAGAGAGAGTCACTGTATACGGAATACCTTACAGACTGAACATAAGTGACTCTTCCATAACGAAAGAGGACGAGGTTAATCTTCTTGTCGAAGCGTTCAACTCGTTCGGAGAAGATATTGTACAGGCTTATGTCAACAATGACAGTGTATGCCTGATATACAATTCAACATTCGTCTATGGTTCAGACTCGGTGTATATAGAAAAGGTGTCTTCTTTCTATGACTTCGATACCAATTATGACAACACATACAACTCAGATCGATACACTGACGATTCAGCATATCTGTTCGGTCTGAGCGACATAGAGAAAATAAAATTGATACCGACGGAAGACACAGGATTGAAGAAGATTCTGTATCCAACAGGATTCGAGGCTTTGGGTTCAAGAATAGCGTTTGCCTGCTCATTTATTCCTTTTACCGTCGACTCTACACACAGGCTTTTCCATATAGATTCCAACATAGACATGGAGGTTTCCAAGGAGAGGAACGTCATATACAAAGACGAGGAAGGATATTCATATCTTGAAAAGATAAGCATAATCAAACTGAACAGTGAATGTGAGTTTGAAAATGCTCCTGTCCAGTCACTGAGCGGATTCGGAGGAGACGGATCCAGCATCATCGTTGTGTCTAAAACACCAGAGCTCATCGAAGGGAAGGTATTGTTCTATAACCTTCCTCCTATAAATGCAGGTTTGTGCTCCATACTTCAAGTAAAGGATATAAACACAGATGTCATAGATCCAATAAACAGCATATCTACAATCTCATCCGACTACATATCGAAGGACAACGGAGAATTCGGAACAAGGAATAACGTCTTCGGAAAAAGCCTTCTTACCGTCCAGACACCAGAAGAGTCTGTGATGAACTACATAGACAAGTACGAAAGATTCAAGACATACAAGAACGCCGACGGAGAAGTTGTGGAAATCGAAAACCTAGAACCACTCAACCTGACAGGATACCTCAGCACACTGAACAACGCCGATCACAAGTATTCCGATGTCGCCATGCTGTCACCTTACTGTTGCAAATGGAAAGTTGTCGGAACAGACAGCAGAGGAGACGACATGAGAGTAATGTTCAAATACAGCGACGAATCTGAAAACAGATCATACTTCATACCACAGGACACCGATTTCTATATCGGAAACGTGACTGTCTCCGACGGAAGCGGATATGTGGATTGCTCATTCGACTCGTGCACATACGGATATCCAAAATACTTAAATGACAAGTTTGATCCAAGAATACACAGAAAATTCAAAGACTATCTCTTCAACGGCACAGGTTCAATTGACGAACTCCTCACCAACGACGGAGGAGGAACAGCAAAAATGTCCACTGTATACAGCAACGGCAACGACACAATCGAATTCATCGCCGGTGGAGTGAAGGTAAGTATACAGGTCAAGGAATCCAAGGTACTCGATATAAAGAAATATATCGGTTACTCCGCTATTATCATCTGTACATCTGGCAACAACCCGAACAATCTCAACCCTTGCGAAATCCTGTTCGACGAGGAAAATGAACAGTTGGCTATATTCATATACAACGGTTCCGCTCCTTGGAACATGTTCTACAACGACGACAATGCCAAGATGACGATAGACGGAAGCGTCCGTATTCCGATGATTTATTCATCTTTCCACACATCATCGCTGTCAGAATGCAAAGTAAACACCCTCAATTCATCCAAACTCACACTGATACCAGATAACGCAGAATTATGGAACAGGGATTGCTCGATGGGATTCGCCCAGATAGTTACATCAGAAGAAAACGCAAACGGGTTTGTGTTTCTGATGTCAGATTCAATAGACAAGGAATGCTTCACAAAGGAAAAATACTCATTGTTGATCGGAAAGATCGGTGTCGAATCATTCAAACCAGATTTCACAAATGAATATATTGCTTCATGGGACGCTTCGTTGTATGTTGACTCATCAAGAATAGAGCCGTTTACATCAGAATTCATGAAATGTGTCAACCAACTTGACGACAACATAGACATGTTCATCATATCAGGTTCAAACAACGAACCTACGGATCCAGAGTTCAACAAACAGACAGACTATGCAACCCTTCCTTTGAGAATGATAAAGGAGTATATAAAGACTCCTCTTGTGTTCGTGAAGACAAAGAACGGAACACTAAACTATTCAAATCTGAACGATATAATCCATGTTGAAATAAAGGATCCTGTCGAAATCAATGTAGAAAATTCAGATTTTGAACAGACAGATAGTGGAACGGCATATCCTTCATATTGCGAACCAGTCACAAGAAACATTCTTGCGTTTGAAAACAAGATTGACGGTATAAATTCAATATTTGAGACTTCTCTCGACGGGTGTAACCTCAGAGTAGGGAACGTCAATACGATTCCGCAGACATGGTTGAGAAAAGTATCAGAGATTCCACTTACCATTGACAACAGAAAAAGCACAACCGTAGAGACAGAAATACTTGTAACCGAGTTTAATATACCATCAACATCACCATTGAATTATGAACTACGAGTAGGAGAAAATATTTATGATGTAACAGATGAAGACAATGAGAAACTATACAAAATCACAGACGTGTCTTCGATGGATTCATCAATATCGTTAACTGTTTTTGATTCGTCCGCAATATCATACAATAGATATATTCAATCAGGAGATGATGTTATAATAAACGGAGAAACATATCAGATAAACAACGTGGATTCTTCAACATTATCAATTGTTGCTGATATCTATTTCTACACCAGCTTAATATTCGATATACAAGGATATCCAAAAATTAATGTAGCAAACGGAACAGTTATATCTGGAATTGATTCTTCAATATGGATCAAAGAATCCACATTCACTTATAGGGAATGTGGTTCGTTTAATGCCAGATCTGTTGGAGACTCATTCTCTCCTGCTGGAGCAGATGCAAGTTTGGAAATATCCAGTAACAGATTGATAAAATTCAACGCTTCCGTAATAAAAAGTTTACCTGAAACATACACAGAAACAGTAACATCAGGTTCAATGACATCATCAACTTGCCTGAATGTTCTACATAATTTGAATCCTCTTGTCGACTGCTGGGATGCTAATATATACAGGACATTCACAGGACACGATGTTTTTGTTGAAAACAACGGAATAGAATCTGGATATGAGAAGAATATTTTCTTTGCATCACGTGGCCTAAACCTGAAATCAGAAAACGAAGACGGCAATATCGTTAATTTCATCGAGATAACAAACTGGACAAATACTGTAATAGACAGAAACAAGAAAAAGATAACGTTGAATATAACAGACAGTTTAATCAACCTTATCATGTATTCGGATGGATACATGGGCAACTGGATAGGGAGAACCGTCAACAACCCGCAAAGCAAACAAAGATACATAGAGAACAGTATATTAAAATTCATAAACATAGATGAAAACTGCAAAGTGGAAATATGGTTCAACGAAGCACAGGAATTATCGTTTGACGACAACAGTACATCTACAAATGGCATGATGACACTTCAAGGAATTAACAAGAACCTTTTCAACGACAAAGGAAAATACTATCTTGCACTTAACAACCTTAAAGACTACATCTATACGGTAAAAATGAAGATTTATCTGTAATGGGAATACATTTCACGTGTAAGACAAAAGAACAGCCTATTTTCAGGAATGATTTGATTCCAGGTAGAGCAACTGCAGGAATCAACGGTTCAACAGGAGAGAACGGAACAAATGGTCCGTCAATCCATTTTTCTGATTATTCCCCAAATAACGACTATATAAAAGGAATGATAAGGGAAAAGATTAAAAACAACCTTGTTCTTTCTTCTGGGAATACAATAAGTCTTCAGGGAATACAATATGTAGACGGTGATTTGATATTATCAAAGGATCTTCTTGTATACAGGCTTGATATTAACGGAGACAATATAGATTTTACATATCTAGGAAAACTAACAGACAAGCAGAAAGAAGCTAAACTTGTATCCGATGAGAATCTTATAAACAGCATCGGTGAAGTCGAATTCATGAACTTTACAGAGAATGTTTTCAATATACCTATTCCAAGCAACAGATGTATAGATTCATCCGCAAGCATTAGGTTGAAGGGTTGTGATTACACGTCTCCGTATCATATAGAAGATTATCCGGATTCATCCACAAGAATAACTTATGACAAAGCATTCAAAAAAACTTTCGGATTCAGTTTCAAACCGATAATACATGTAACAGACTCCAGTATATTAAACTATTGGAATTTTTATCTAAGAATATATACAAAAATCAATAAATCACCACAATATGACACATATATCCTCGGTGACAGCGGATATGAGAGTCTAATGGATCCTGTACATAGGAATATGCAAGGAGCGTTTGAATTTTACAAATATGCAGAAATAAAACTGAATGCAAAACTAGACGGATCAAACACATACCAAGAACATATAGATTCTTCATCGGCTATTTACAATATCACAGACATGTCTTGTGACAAACTTCATCCCGCAGGAAACAATATAAATTCAAACTTCATACACCCACACAACTTTATAACAAAGAATTTCTGGGGAACACCATACAGATATAGGTTTGGTGGAATAGACAACCTTCATCTTTCTTGGTATGGTTTAGTGATTGGACCAGGATCTATCAGAACAGGAGAAAAAAACAGTACAAATCCAGCACAAGCTGAAAACTTGTTCTCAGAATGGTCTATGCAACAATTTCAAACTCTTTCATACGACAATCTAAGAGGATATATTCAATACTCACTATATAGCATTGACAATCCAAATTTCAGAAGCGGAGATTCTGCATATTTCTCAGGAATGTATACAAACATGTATCCTTATGAATCATTTGGTCCTGTACAATGGCAGCGAAATTGCAAAGTTGCAGATACAGCTGTAAGCAGCACGGTTCCATATGACAATTTCATAAAGCACGAAATGATCTTAAACGACAAAACTCCACTGTTAAAAGATTCTTCTACATATAATATGATCGGATACACAGCAAGATTGAACTTGGAAAAATCATATATTTGCAGCAGATTAAGAAGTTTCTTATTAAATTCAGAAAACATATATGAACTTGTGTGTGTCAACAAAAAAACTGGCGCAATAAAAATAATGAACACAAGAGTAAAAACAACAACATAAACAATGGATTACAATTTGGAAACTTGGAAAGGATCGTGCGGTTATTCCGCACCTGGGCGTATAGGCATTCAGGGAAATAACGGAAATTCTATACATTTTTCATCCATTGATGTTTCTATAAACGCAAATATCATAAAAGAAAGAATAAGAAACAACCAGAGTTTATCCAATAACACTGAAGCTATATCTGACGAGAAATATAAAATAAACGATTATATTCTTGACACATACGGTCAATTGTTTGAAATAACAAATATTTACGGAAACATTATCACATTAGATTCCTTAGGAAACATTGCATTTCAGGATAGTGCAACCCAAGGATATGAAGTTCCTTCAAACTCACATAACACAACAGAGTTAAAATTCAAAGTAGAGAACAATCTAACATATCCACCTTACACAAATAACGCACTGGAAAATGCTTATTCACAAAGAGGCACAATCGATGCGCTTGCGTGGGGCGAATGGAAATTATGGAGATATAGATATTTCGGACGCAAAACATATGGCGGAAGTTTAAATTTTCCAACAGGATACTATGTAGTTCCAGATCCAAGTACTTATACTTTAACAGGTAAAGACGACAACGGAGAAACCCTCACGTTCTCTGACAGCAAGAATTTCATCGAATATATCGCAAGCAGCGAGGAATACTGTAAGATATGTGCCGTACTTAACAACGGTCTTGTTATAGAATCTATCCCATCAAGTAGCAACGGATGGGGAATTTTTGTGGAAAAAGGATACATCGAGTCAATTGACAAAAATATTACCACACTAAAAGAATACGAAACGTTCAAAGACGAATTGGACGCATCTTTGAATACAAGCACAATAAAAAACAGCTTAAAAACAGGATATTCTGTCTCTATGTGCCACATGTATTTTGAATACTCACATAACGGCGAAATATACAGAATGAACATAAACGTAAGCTAATTTTTACAGAATGGAAAACACAGACATATTACACGGAAGTACATCCATAAGCTTACCCGGAATAGAAGGAGGTGGTGGTTCAAGAGCAAGGTTGTTTTTCTATGGAAACAGTAAACTTTCAGGAAACACAACAACCAACAATATTCGTTTTACTGTAAACGGAGAAACTAGATATGCCAGAAGGAACGTAAGCGAAACACCGGAAGAATATGATTATATATTTTACACAGAAAACAGTTATGACTACATCTATCTGATAAAAAACGTAACTTCGTCTGGAGGATACAACAATTGCAAAGTAGAAGAGATAGACAAGATAGATTTGTCACAAACAGAATCGTCGTCTTCCGAAGCAACAAACTTCACCCTTAATATTGTCAGCAGAGCATGGTCAAGAAACGTAAGAAACATAAATTCACATGGTGAACTTTATTCTGGAAACGGAGATTATGATTATTATATATACGCAAGGAGATCCTTACAAACAACATACAATCTACTATACGACTTCTCAATAACTGTTCCATCAACATCGAATTATGTTTTTACATCAGACATAAAAATTACATTGGAATTCTATACAATACAATCAGCACAGATGGACAGTGCGCTTTTTACAAAATTTGATTCAAATACAAATACATATAGAGGAAACATAGAGTCTTATGCTATAAAAGATTATAATGGAAACAGACAAATAATCAATTTCGACGACGAAAGACTTGAGAATTTCTCAATAACAATCAAGGACTACAACGACGGAATCGGATCAAAATACTTCACAAACTCAATACCTCTGATGGCTGAACCACTCAGGAGATACAAAGCGAATCCAAGAGCCTTCTTATGTGTTTACACGAAGGGAGACTACTTCATCAAGAAATCTGTGATATCTGAACTTGATCTCAGTTTCATACTCAACGCTTCACCGACATCAAATGCACCAAGCGCGGCACAAGTTCAGATAGACGAAAGTTTCTAAACAAAAAGAGGTCGATTTGACCTCTTTTTCATTTTCTCTTCATCGCGAGATATTGCCAAAACACCTTTTTCACCCCACAGTTCACAGCCTGCACGAACAACGTCGGTCTGGCATTATTCTCGTCGGCAATCAAATCTTTCAACTTCACATCAGAATATGAAACATCAATGTTTCCGAAATAATCCTGAAGTTCCTTCATCTTCACAGCATCCTTTAGTCTGTACTCATTATCATCCCACGAGTACCCTGATGTCATTCCCTCTGGTGTTGTCTTCACCCTGAATCCTATCGACAATTTGTCAATCTCTCCGATACCTTTTATCGACGGAGTTGGGATGAACATGTATTTCAGCTGCTCGATGTGCTTGTAGTAATCCTTACCATATGTGTCAATCATCGCCACACCAAGTATACAGTCGTCGACATGATCCACACCTATCCTCTCCTTCATGTCCTGATCACAGTACATATACTTCCAGCCATGCTCCAGTATACCGTTCATTGTCTTGTTCCCGAAGATGTACATGTCACCTCTCGGATATACATCGTTCAGATACTTAGATGTCACGTTCACATGGCTGTTTATCGCATTGCAATACACCATATCATCCTTGAACTGATCAGCGACAGCGTCAAGCAATTCAAGATTAAGCCACAACGATATGTTTATCCTGACATAGAGATCATATTTCTTTCTATCGGTTATTATCTGGAAAGCCTTGTATGTCTTCTCCCATGTCCTATATACACTCTCCTGCTCATGAACAGAAATCACATTAAAATGAGGAGAACCGTATCCTGTAAAATCCCTGTCCTGCATATTATCTGCGGTATACTCCCAGAAATCGTAGATATGCTTGAACTTGTCCTTGTTGTCCAAGTAGTTCTTGACAACAGTGTTCTTGAACATCTCAACGTTCCTTGTGCTCGGCTGCATCTCAGTCGACATAATCATTACACAAATATTCATGCGATATCCTCCAACAAACTATATTTAGGTTTTATATAGGCATCATTCAACCTGTTGACGGCAACATTATACTCTGGTGTATTGAACAATATAATCGCATTCTGACCGTCCTTGTAGTTGTTATACCTATCTATGACTTTCTCCTTCAGATTCTCTATGTTCTCGAAATATCTCTTCGCACTCCAGTTCTTTATCTTGTCCTCGATATTCTTCCTTATCCAAGACAAGTGGTGCATCTTTATGAGCTTGAATGAAAGTATACA
>AUXO011896814.1_pt1 | contig 75585 bp, 56 predicted proteins | sample 768731 | NCBI WGS metagenome assembly AUXO01 (sample SAMN02715735, study PRJNA202380) | gut metagenome | biome: sheep rumen | host: Ovis aries | place: New Zealand: Palmerston North
ATTTTCTGCAGATAAATTATCTAAGTTTTTTGAATCTGAAAGTAGAAGCGTTTCAAAAAATACGCTTTACAATTATTTAGAATATATGGATAAATCATTACTAATAAATAAAGTTGATAGATATGATGTAAGAGGAAAAAGAGTTTTAAATGGTAAGTATAAATATTATCTAACAGATCTAGGTCTTGGAAGAGTTATGAGTACATCAAAGAAAGAACAACTTGGTGCATATATTGAAAACATTGTATATAATGAACTTATCTATAGAGGATATGAAGTTAAAATTGGTTCATTAGAAAATGGTGAGATTGATTTCATAGCTACAAAAGATGGTAAAAAAGAATATTATCAAGTATGCTATTTGATTGGAGATAATGAAGATACTAGGAAACGTGAGTTTGGTGCATATTCTTCAATTGATGATAATTATCCAAAATATGTAATATCAAATGACACATTTGATTTATCCGAAAATGGAATAATACATTTAAATATCATAAAGTGGTTGTTGGATATTTAATAGGCTGACCGAATTGTTATTTGAAATTTTATAAGATTTGGAGCTTTTGGATCATTTGATGATGACTGAAAGACATCATCAAGACAATATTCTATAAGGGTGGTTTGTTAGATATGAAAAAAAGAGTTTTTATTTTATTACTATTATTGATATTACCATTAATAAGTCTTTGCTCTTGTACGAAAAGAGAGTTTTATGAGTGTGGCGATTTCATGTATTGTCTAATTAAAGAAAACAGGGAAGAAATGGCAGCAATAACTAGATTATCAGATTCTGGAAACGAGAAAGAAGTGATAATTATTCCTGAATATCTTGATGGTTATAAGGTATATGGTTTTTATGATAAAGGTTCTTCAAGACAATGGGGGAACATTAGTAGTGATCCTATTCATAAAATATATATATCACATGAATATTCATATAAGATTAGGCCTTTAGAAGGAAATAACATTTTTTTGCTTGGAGATGCTATAAATTCATTTTTTGATAATGTAGAATATCGTTGGTTTACATTCTTCCCTTCAAATGTCAAACTTGAAGAAGAATCTTATAATGATGGGCTATATAATGCTAATGTGACATATTATGTAGATGATGAAATATATTGGATAGATGATTATGATAATAGTTTAATTACATTTATACCAGAAAATCCTACAAAAGAAGGATATACATTTGATGGATGGTATAAGGATAGTGAATATCAAAATAAATGGGATTTTGATGTTGATATAGTTCCTGCAAAAGATATTGAATATTGGGATGATTTTCATTATGTGAACAGGAAAACATATAATTATAAAGAAACCAAATTATATGCTAAGTTTATAAAGAATTAAGCTTATATTTTCTGAAATATTTTTCTTTATTATATAAAATTATATAAAAATATTAATTTGCAACATTTTTTTATTCAAAATTAAGAAAAAAAGAAAACAGCTAAGTATAATGAAACTTAGCTGTAATTATTTTTAGTGGCAGGGGCGGAGAGAATCGAACTCCCACGGACGGTTTTGGAGACCGCAACAATACCATTATGCTACGCCCCTAGCAAATAATATTCGTCTTTGGAATATATACCAACGACTTATAATATATCATAAAGAACCCCCTTTTGCAAGGTTATTTAAAAAAGAAAATATATAAAACTATTTTATAATATGGTAAAATAGAAGAAGGGAAGGGGTGGTAACTATGAATAAAGTCAATAATTTTTTAGAGAACTATGGAAGTATTATTACATGGATACCTACCATTATATTTGGATTATGTGTATTAATCCAGCTTTTATTCGGTTTATTAAGAGGATTAAGAAAGAATAGTATTCTTATGAGTCTATCAATCATAGCTTTAGTTATAGCATATGTTTTATACGCTTGTGTTTTAACTAGGTCTTTTTTTGAGGAATTCGTTTTAGGCTTATATAAAGGAATAAGCGGTAAATCACTTCAGGAAACATTAAATGTTTCTGAAGAAAATACTAGATTTAAGACTATTATATCAGCATATATAGAATCTAGAATTGAAGGAGATAATGCACAAAGCTACGCATATTTTGCGACTTACGTTGAGGCATTAGCCACATCTATATTAGGTCTTATTTATATGTTTTTTACTATTATTTTTTGGCGAATCCTTTATAGATTCTTCTACTTATTTGCATATCTTCCATTTTTCAGGGAAGGAAAATATAAGAAAAAGAAAATTAAAGATTATGAATATCAAACAGCTATGGAAAATATCGGAGCTGTTAAAGATAATGAGGAGGAAGCTCCAAAGAAAACTGCAAAGCCATATAAGAGGCGTAGACTTCTTGGTGGAGCATTAGGTATATTAAGAGGATCTTTAATAGGTATTCTTTTAATATCTATATTTGGTACAGCCTTCTATGTAGTATCTGGAATGAATACAGAAAAGGTAGAAGCTGGGGAGAATATAACTTTAACAATTGGAAAAGAAAGTTATGATCTTACAGAAGCTTATAAATTTATGTATGATTATGATAATACAGGAGTTAATTATCCCCTAAATAATATGACTAATAGTAGAGGTGTTCCTATTTACGCATCTATTTCATCTTTATTCTGCAAGGGTAAGGTAGAGGTAAGTGATGGGGATAATGTAACAGTATACCCAATTGAGGAGCTTGGACATATTATGGGGATATTACATGATGGTGTTAGGCTTCTTGATAGCTATGGTGTTAATGAATTCAATAAAAATGGATTCAATACATTAAAGACATTGGTTCAAACAAACGAGGTCTTTGTAGATGATGTATATAATTATATTCATGGAATTGGTACTACAAAGCTTCATAGAGCATTAGGTAGAACTGTTACAAATCATTTCTATGATATTGTAACTAATTCAGGCTATAACAATAAATATTTAGATGTTGTATTTACTGGAGAACACGCTATTAATCTTGATGATTTAGTATCTAAGGATGATATTAGACTCATGATTAATATTATTGCGGATGGCTTTGGTGCATATGATTCGTATAAGGATTCAAATAATGATATCAAGCAGCTTATTATAAATGAGGTTGATACTGTATTTGATGTTGTAGATGATTTCCTAGAGCTTAAGGTATTTAATCAGGATGAGGAAAAGGTTAATTACATATTAGGTGATTTATTAGAACTTGCTTGTTCAAAGTCAAAGAGCCTAGATGGTATTAGCTTTGATGGAATTGATTTTATAGGTAAAGATGGAGAGGTTCATAACTTCGTTGATGCATTATACAAATTCTTAACATCAGATTTAGTTTCATATAAGGAATCTAATATTTATTTCAATTATAAAAATGTAAATTCAATTTTTAATTCTACTGATGGAGAAACATCAGTTATGGAGGATATTAAAGGATCTGAGGCATTAAGAAGAATATCTTCTTGCTTAATATCTAATGCTAAGGTAGATGGAGATACATTATATATACCAAACTCTTGTAAGGATTCAGATGGATATCTTACAACTAAGGAATTTGAAGGATTCTTTGATGCTGTTGGTGATGTTGTTGAATCAACAGAGTTTACAAATGAAGAGGTACTATTAGCTGATATTGCACAGGATGCTATACCTGATCTTATTAGCTCAATATCATCTAATAGTGAGCTCCCTTCAATTGTGTCAAAATCAAATGTATTATCAGCTATTGCTGCAAATTATATCTATAAAAACCTAAGTACAGAGCTTACTATCCCTTCATATCTTGTTTTAGATGAGAATGTGAAGGAGGATAATATTAATGCATGGCTTGGTGAGGATGGAGAGCTTTATCATTTATTAAATGCTGTTATAGTATTTGATATAGCATCAGCTGTAACAGACGGAGCAGATATTGATATTAATACTATTTTAGACACAGAAAAGATAAGTACTGCATTAGAAAGTGAAATAGTTCATTGTACAATTTCAAATAAAATTGTAGAAGAGGATGCATCTAATAATGAATATATGATACCAAGCATTGCATATGATTCTGATGGTATTATTCTAAAGGAAGAAATTGTATCTGTTGTAGGTGCTATTTGTGAGCTTGAGGGTGAAGCTGAAAACAAATCAATTGAATCTGTAGATCAAAATGTAATTTTAAATAATGACGTTGATATGGATATTGTTTTACAATCTACAATTATATGGTATTCAATTTCTCAAAGATTCTCTGAGACAACAATTGAGGTTCCTAATGCTTCATATGTTGATTTAAGTGCTGAAGAAAAATATGTTTCAAAGGATGAAATTAAAAATACTGTTTCTGCATTAAAGGCACTTGGTGATGATGACCTTGATAATATTAATGCTGATAGTGATGTTTTCCTAAGCCTTTATAATGATGATGAAAAGCTTAATACAATACTTTCTTCATATATTGCATGGTATAAGATTTCTGATGAGTTTAAGAAGAAGATTACAAATATACCTTCAGATGTTGTTTTAAGTATTTCTAGTCAGGATTATATTGAAGCAAATGAGGTAAAGGCTTTAGCAAAGGCAATGCATCAATTTGGTGAAACAACAATCCAAACATATGATGTAACTGAAAATCTATTATTAAATGTTACTGATTTAGATAAAGTGCTTGAATCTCATATAGTATGGTATGAGGCATCATTAAGAATTATTGATAATGGAGAGTTTAGAATACTTGATGATGCAATGGATTACACAATAGGTGATTCAGTATATATGAAATACACTGAGGTTTATAATATGCTATTTACATGTAAGACCTTAGGACTTACATCTCTTACTTCATCTGATATTTCTCCTGTTACAATAGTAGAAAAGGGACTTACAAATTATGTTGGTGATACATTAACATTAAGAGCAACCATTTGTGATTCAATCCTATATACTCATGAAAAGGGAATTATAGATGAGAATAATACTCTTGAAGGAAAGTATGATGTATATGATTTTTCAGATAAGGTATATTCATATAGCTCCATAGAGACTATGGCTATAATAAATGGTCTTGCAAAGCTTGGAATTGATACATATACTGAGGGATTAACATTTACAAGAGAGAATGTCATTAGCCTACAACAATCTGATAGAGCTATTGTATTAGAGTCTAATACATTATGGCTATATGTATCTGAGCAATTTAAGTCACTTTATACTCCAACTGAAACATATAATATTTATGTGTGCAACGCAGGCGTTGTATCAGTTGATAATAATTATGCTGTAATTGCAAAATCTGATATAGTATCATACGGATATTAAGAATAAAGGGCTATTCCTTATGGAGTAGCCCGATTTTTTAAAAAATGTAAAAAAAAGAACCTTAAGGTTCATCTATCAGATTAAGCTTGCCTGGGGCGTACGACAGGAATCGAACCTGCGCATGTTGGTGCCACAAACCAATGTGTTAACCACTTCACCACGTACGCCATCTGTCAAGCAATTATGATTATACTTTATGAAACTAATTTTGTAAAGTAAAAAATTATTTTTTCTTTTACAAGGTTAATAATTTCTTGCTAAATCCTAATTATATAGTATAATTAAGTTAGTTTTGATTGAAAGGATTTTTGTCTATGTGGAAGAAAATACTATATTATGCGTTAATGATTATTTTTGGAATTGTATTTATGCTGATGATATTAGTATCAGTTGTAACATCTACAGAGATGGCATATATTAAAAAGAGTGTTACATCTGGAGATTATTCTAATGCTCTAAAGGTTTACACATCTTATTCAAATACTAATGCTCTATATGATTCAGTTGCTGATACTGATGCAAATTGTGAGGTTAGAGTATTTGAGCTTGCATACACAAATATTGCAGCCCCTACAACAACTAAGTATAGCTATATGGATATTGAATATGGAGTTGCACTAGAAAGGCTTAGTATGAATATGACTAATCCATCTGCTTCATCACAGGATGGTACAGTTATAAATGAATCAGGATATGTTATTACAAACTCACTTGGTGAAGTGTTTAAGGTTTATGATAACGGATATGTTGATGGGAATGCTACTGCTAAGCAAAATGCTTATCTTGTAGAGGATTCTAATGGTTCTAAAACAAATCTAGATGGAGAAGAATATGGAATAATTGATATCAATAATAATTATTATTCTGATATTTATATGTTCTATATTCCAAAAATACTTCTTACTATGTATTCAGGATTTACATTAATTGATATTAAGTCAATTGATATCATTGATAGAGATGGAAATACATTCACATCTATTTCATTTGATGAGGCATTAAATTACAATGATTCATATCTTAATAAGGTAGCTGAGATGACAGAGTATTATAATGCTGGTGTTGATAAAGAGGATTTTACTGAATACAATGACATGTATGATAGTTGGGAAGAAGAATACCTAGCAATAGATGGGGCCAATACATATTTAAGAAGTAAAGATATCTATAATGGTGTTGTTTGGTTTAAAATAATTGGTTCATTAGTGCTTTATACATTATTTGTATTAATTGTTGGTGATATTGTTGTTGGAAAGAGAAGAATTATAGCTTTATTCCAACGTATTGGTAATAGAGGTAATAATGGTGGTTCATTTGTACAGCCTACTGGCTCTGGAAGAAAAGCTACTGATGCACCAGATTTAATGAATGATAAAGTTATTGATACAAACAAAGGAGATAAAAAGTAATGCAAAAGATTAGAAAGGCAGTTATTCCTGCCGCTGGATATGGAACAAGATTTTTACCTGTTACAAAGGCTGTAGCTAAGGAGATGCTTCCAATTATTGATACACCAACAATAGAATATATTGTTCGTGAGGCTATGGAGTCAGGTATTGAGGATATTATTATAATAGTTTCATCAAATAAGAATTCTATTATGGATTATTTCGATAATAACTTTGAACTTGAGTCACAGCTAAGGGCTAAGGGTAAGACTAAGGAGCTTATGCAAATATTAGATTTACCATCTAAGATTAATATTCATTTCATTCGTCAGCATGAGCAGCTAGGATTAGGACATGCTGTCCTTACTGCTAAAACATTTATCGGAGATGAACCATTTGCAGTTCTTTTAGGAGATGATGTATATGTTGGAAATAAGAAGCCAGCATTAGCACAGCTTATTGATGCATATAATAAGACTGGTGCTTCAATCCTTGGAACACTTGAGGTATCAGATGAGAATGTTTCAAAATATGGAATATGTGATCCACAAACTGTTGTAGAAAAGGGATTATCTAAGCTTAAGGGTGTTGTTGAGAAGCCAGCACTAGAGGATGCTCCATCTCATTCTGCAATTGGAGGAAGATATATCCTAGATTCTAAGATATTTGATTATCTTGAAACACAATCTCGTGGAGCTGGAAATGAGATTCAGCTAACAGATGCTATTCTTCGTATGATGAAGGAGAAGGATGTTTATTCTCTTGACATTGATGGTAGAAGATATGATATTGGTTCAAAGCTTGGATTTATTGAGGCTACAATCGATTTTGCACTAAAGCGTGATGACCTTAAGGATAGTGTTAAGGCAATGCTTGAATCAAAGCTTAAATAAATTATAAGAGGCACTCTTTACAAAAGTGCCTCTTTTATTACTTTAATAAGCTTTGATATTCCCTCATTTAGTATCAAAATATCAATTCCTGAATATCCTATAATGATTCTATTATCCTTTTTAGAATCCATATAATAATCATCCATTATTGAAATATCTATTCCTTCCTTTTTACATAATTCCTTAAATAGCTTTTTATTAAATGGCTTTAGCTCAACTATAAGAGATAAATATGAGTTTTGTAAATCTATATTTAAAAAATCATATTTCTCAAGTGACCTAATTATCATTTCTCTTTTGCTTTTATATAATGATTTATTCTTATTAATGGTTCTAGAATAAGCTCCGCTTCTAATGAATTCCATAACTATTAATTGATCTAGGGTTGATACAGTAGAAGAATAAAAGCTATATTTTTCTTTGTATTTTTCAAGTAATTTATCAGGAAGAATCATATAAGCAATTCTAAATGATGGTGATAGTGATCTAGAATATGTTTGAAGTAATATAGTATGATCCTTATTAAGGTCATATAGTGATAATGATTTATTAGATAAATATTTGAATTCACTATCAAAATCATCCTCTATGATGTATTTATTATTACAAGCCCATTTAGCTATCATAGCCTTTCTTGCCATACTCATCTTTATTCCCGTTGGGAATTGATTTGATGGTGTTATATATAAAACATCACTTTTAATATTTGAGATATTTACACCTTCACTATCTAAATCTAATAGCTCAACCATCCTATGATTGTTGCTTATTAGCTTATAAATCTTATCGTATCCTGGATTTTCTATTGCGTATGAATTAGAGTCTAAAATATCTATAAGATTTGTAAGAAGGTATTCAATACCAGATCCTATAATAATATTATTAGGGTTAATATTTAACCCTTTTGTTTCATATAGATATCTTTTAATAGTGTTTCTAAGCTTTATATTTCCAAATGATTGGCTGCGCTCCAAAATGTTTTCATTATATATAATATTTTTAGATATTTTATTAAATGTATAATATGGAAATGATGACTTATCAATGTTTTTAGTTGAAAAATCATACTTGATATCATTTACTATATTTATATCAGATGACTCACTATTCTTATCTACTACTAAATTGTATCCTACTACATAGTAGCCCTTTTTAGGAATTGATACAATAAAACCCTCATCTAATAGAAGATTGTAGGCTTCCATTACAGTGTTTAATGATATTGATAGATATGATGCCATTGCTCTTTTTGATGGGAGCTTTTCATTTGGTGAAAGTGTTCCATCAGTGATGGCGTTTTTAATATAATTATAAAGCTCAATATATTTTGCTTCTTCATTTTTAAAATTAATACTTAGCAATCTCATAGCTATACCTCTGGTACCAAAAAATAAACTTAAACTGAGACTAAAAAAGGTATCAGTTTAGTAATATTATAGCATATGTATTGGAAAAGAGGTAATATTTATGAATGAAAAAACAAGATTATTAACAAACAAGATTATAATAATTGCGATGTTTACAGCACTATGCTGTGCTGCAACATTTGTTCAAATCAGAATGCCTGCAGGAGATTTTGTACATCTAGGTAATTTTGTAATGATTATATCAGCATTATTGCTTGGTGGTATTGCAGGTGGAATTGTAGGATCATTTGGAATGGGATTATATGATTTAATTTTCTATTCTTCAAAACCTACAACGATTGCAAGAACATTTATTCTAAAGTTTATAATAGGATTCTTAGTAGGATATATATTTAGACTTATTATTAAGCGTGATATTAATGCTAAGAAGATATTATATGTATTATTAGGATTATTTATAGCAACTTCAATTACATCAATTGTACTTTTTGCATTATCTGATAAGGAAGCATTTAGCTTAAGCAATGGATTTAGTGGAAAGTATAATGATATATTTGGTTCAGGAAAGAGCCTTTCTATATCTTTATATGTTCCTATATTTAGTGTGATATTTACGATTGGAACAGCACTGGCTATAATATATGGACATAAGCTTACTAAGCGTAGTATGGCAGCATTAGTTGCGGTATTAATTGCAGTATTTGTGAATGTAGTAGGTGAGTTTATATTAAGATTTGTTCTTGAAGGATTATTCTTATCATCATTTAAGACATCTATTATAGTCGCAACATCTAAGATTCCTGGCTCATTAATAACAGGATTTATTACAGTATTCCTATCTGTTCTTGTATATGAGCCAGTCTATAGAGCTGTAAAGAATAATGAATCATTTAGAGATGATACAGAAGAAATCACATTTGATTCTTCTGAGGAGGTAGCACATGAATAAGTATTTTAAATATATTGTTTTAGGTCTAGGACTATTAGCTACTATCTTTCTTACAGTAGGACTTATTATGTTTAATAAGTATATAAGTGATGGGGCTATTACAATTTCAAGCAATAAAAAGATTTTGATTAATGATTTGATTGGATTTGGAGAAATAATTGTAGTATTAAATACATTTATAGTTTTCCTTCATTTAAATAATGGTAGCAACTAATTCATATATGGTATAATTTAATTAGGGTGATTAAATTATGCGTATATTATATGATGAAACATTTAATGATTTTCCTTTAGGTGAATATCCTTATGATCATGAGCATTCAGCTGCTGGTGAGTATCATACAGTAGTATATGATGGATATTATGGTTCATTTTATGATCCTATTCAGCTACATCAATGGAGAGGACAAAATGGATCATGGATTATATCAAATATTGATGGTAAGAGATATTTAAGGCAAAATAGAGGAGATTATGCTAAAGGGCATTATTCTGATGTTTACAGCATGTTGATATTTAAGGATGATATTTATGGCACATATACAATAGAGGGTACTATAAGAGTATTACAATCAACCCTTGGTGCTGGATTTGCGTTTAATTATATTACATCGCGTCATTATAATGCCATCCTACTTTTTGAGAATAGTATTAAGCTTATTCATAAGGACCAGGACCAACAAATTATTTTAAAGGAGGTCCCATTTAGCCTAGATGAATATCATTATTATAGAGTACGCATTGAGGTAAATAAAGAATTAAAGCTTTATATTGATGATAATCTATTCCTTACATCAGAGATTGATATGCATGAAAGAACTCGTTGTGGAATGCTATCTAAGGTATCAGCCCTATATACTGATATAAGGGTTTATATGAATGATGATGAATATCTTAATAGCGTCTCTATTAAAAATAAATATTTAGATAGAGTTTCTAATAAAAGAAAGGAATATAGCCCTCTTAAGCTTTTAAAGAAGCTTGATATATCTAATGGTGGTAGTGCTCGTCAAATAAGATTTGGACATTTAAAAAATGGCAAAATGGGATTTGTATTAGCACAGCATCAAAAGCTAATAATGAGGGATTCATTTGCCCAAATAGAATGCCTTACTGCATATGACTTTGATGGTAATATGCTGTGGCAAAAGGGTGAAAATAATAATACCTATGATACAACAGTTATTTCATGTGACCTTCCATTCCAGGTGGGAGATTGGAATAATGATGGATATGATGAAATCGTATATTCAAAGGATTTTAAAATAATTGTTGCGGATTTTGAAACAGGAAGAGAAATCGCATCATTTAAAACACCACTTACAGATGAGCTTATGAAGGATAGACCTTATAAGAGATTAAATGTAGATGCGATTAGATTTGCTGATTTTGAAGGGCTTGGATATAAGGGAGATTTAATTATAAAAGACAGATATGAAAATGTATTTGCCTTAGATCACAATATGAAGCCTTTATTTAGATATCATTTAAAAAATACAGGACATTTCCCATACATCTATGATTTTGATAATGATGGAAGAGACGAAATGTTTGTAGGATATTCTATGGTAGACCATGATGGTACTATTTTATGGAGCATGCCAATAGAAAGTGATCATACTGATGAGATTATATATATCAATACGATTGATAATGAGCCTAAAAGATTATATCTTGCATCGGGAAATGAAGGATTTAATGTTGTGAATCTTGATGGAAGCATTTATAAGCATAATGAAATAGGACACGCACAGCGTATATCTATGGCTGATTATAATCTTGATGGAAGCTTAGAAATATGTGTTACATCATTCTGGGGAGCCAATAATATATGCTATATGTTTGACTCTAATGCAAACAAGGTTTGTGAATATGAGTTTACAACAAATGGTATTGTTATAACACCAGTAGCGTATGATGGAACTCATATGCTTGCGATAGCTAATTCTATAGAAGGACTTATTGATTACGATCTTGATAGGGTTGTACAATTCCCAGATGATGGGCATCCAAATCTATGCCAAGAGGCAATAGATATTGATAATGATTCTATTTCTGAAATTATTTTATGGGATCAGCATAAAATGTATATTTATAAGGCAGAAAACTTTGAAAATGTATCACGATATGAATCATATCCAGATAATGCTATGAGTAACTATAGAGGAGAGTTTTTAAAGAAAATAAAATAGAAAACGTTTACTTGAAAAAAGGTGTTGAAAAAGCATTTTTATTGTATATAATATCAATGTATTCATTTTTTGAATCATTCCTACAATCTTTTCTTTTTTCTATGCCAACAGTAGTTGGCATTTTCTTTTTTATGGAGGTGCTATTATGTTTGAAGATATAGATTTTAATAAAACACAAAAAATCATAATATCAAATCCATCAAATAAGGATTATAAAAAGGTTATGGTTTCAAAGGCTATAGTTAAGGGAGAAACTATTTTAAAGCATGAGCTTTTAACAAAGACACAAAGCTTTGTTAAAAACTATAGCTTTGACTCTATTAAGGATATAATTACAGCTGATATGGAGTTTTTTAGACAGGCTGAAATATGGACAGAAGATTATTATTATGCTACTAAGATTACATCAAAGGGTAAAGTCTTATGCAATAAAAAAAGACTTAATACATTAATTGAGGCACAGTCTATTAATAAAGAGAAGAATTATATTATTAAGGAGGGTATGATTATACCTGCCTTAATTGATTTAGGGGTAATGACTAGTGATGGTAAAATCATCAAGTCTCATTATGATAAATATAGACAAATCAATAAATATTTAGAAATGCTTGATACAACTATTGGATATGAAGATCATTTAAATATTGTTGATTTTGGATGCGGTAAATCATATCTTACCTTTGTTGTGTATTATTACCTAGTTAATATTCGTCATATAGATGTTAATATTATAGGCCTTGATTTAAAAAGCAATGTCATTGACACATGTAATAGGATAAGAGATAAGTATGGATATAAAAATCTTAATTTTATTAATAAGGATATAGCTCTTTTTGATGAGCTTGATCATATTGATTTAATTATGACACTTCACGCATGTGATGTAGCTACAGATTATGCACTATATCATGCGATTAGATTAAAATGTAAATATATATTATCTGTACCATGCTGTCAAAAGGAGATTAATAAGCAATTAGATAAGGATTCATTTACTATAATGAATAAATATGGATTGCTAAAGGAAAGATTTAGTGCTCTTTTAACAGATTCAATTAGAGCTAACATCTTAGAATATTATGGATATAGAGTTAATGTAGGAGAGTTTATAGATTTTGATGCATCACCTAAAAATGTTTTAATAAAGGGTGTAAAGACTCAAAATGGCTTTAATGAAGAAATAAAAAAAGAGCTTGATGAAACCATAAATAAGTATGGTATACATCAAACCCTATATGATTTATGCTTTAAGAAGGAAAACAACTAGTTCAAAACTAGTTGTTTTTTAATGCATAAGATAAATATTTAGAAGCATCATCCTTTGAAAGAGGCTTTGCCCATTTAACAAAGGTAGATGTGTCTATACCAAGGTTATAATATTCAAATATAGCTGTCTTATCACGGTTAGTGTCGTTCCATTTGTTGAAACCATCAGCCTGGATAATGCCATCCTCTATATCTGCATTTATAATTGTTACCTTACCATAATCTCTCCAAGGACGTGCAAGTATTACAGAATTTTTAGCATCAGCTGTAAATTTTGAATTAACAACTGTAAATCCGTATGGATCACCTTCATTATGGCATGGAGCAAAATAGTACCCATTTGAAGAATCATTTTTAATACAATGGAAGTGACAGTTGTTGAAAACTGCGTTTGCTCCACCAAATACAAAGTCTACATCGCCTTCAATATAGCATCCTTCAAAATACATCTTATTATATCTAGGGCTTAACTCATCTGGATATAGGAAGCCTATATATTTTGTTTGAAGATTTACTGGCAATGGTGCAAGGAATAAGGTATCCTGAGCACTATATAATTTTGTATTTATACATTTGAAATTATCTCCTAATACATGAAGAGCTACAGCTTGTCCATATAGTCTAGAAGGAGTAGATAGATTCTTAATAGTTACATTCTCTAATGTGACGTTATCACCTGTAATCATTACAGTGTATGTTCTAAAGGTATTGTATTCCTTATTATCTATATGAATCTTAGAATACCAATCTTTATTTTGAATTACTACATTACCAACACCTTTTATAATTAAATTGGATTTAGTAATTTTTAATTTTTCATTATATATTCCTTCTTTGATGATGATTGTATCACCTTCGTTAGCTTTTTCAATGGCGTTATATATAGTTTCATTAGGATTTATTGTTATAATCATTTAAATATCACCTCATAATGTGATTATATCACGACAGGCATATAAAAATATACCAATTATTACATAAAAAAGTAGAATTTACACCTTGATTTTTTATGCTAAAAGTGATAGTGAAATTGGCACTTTGAAAAACGCTTGCAAAAAAATGTAAAAGTTTTCATAACTATATTGACTAGGTTAGTTATAAATGATAAAATAAAGTGAAAATTGGCTACCCATGGGGTAATAGCCTTTATATTAAGAGTAGGGTTAAAAACTATAAGCTGTTTTGGGGTGATTGAAATTTCTATTAAGAAGTATATGATTATTGATTTGGCAGTACTTGTACTGACTGGATTAATATTCGAAGTAATAGTAATGTATATCTTCCTTGAAATGTTTGGCGAAAACGTTGTACCTTTCTATATTATCTCTCTACTAGTATCTATAATTGCAGTAGGTAGATGGAATTGGAAAGGAATGGCAGTAATACCTGTTATGAGTCTCATATCAGTTTTGTCTGGATTTGTTATAAGAAAGGCAACTGGTGCTGACGGAGCAGGTATATATAACTGGGCAATGTATATTACAGATGTAATAAGCCTTGCGTCAACAGCGTTGATTATTCCTTTAAAGAAAAAGAGTAAGAACTTTAGTGAAAGCAAAGACGGAACAGTCACAATAGCAATAATAGCTGCAGTGATTGTGCTAGCTTTTATCTTTGAAGTTTTATCTTATAGTATATTAACATTAACACTACCACATAAATATATAGGTTCCCTTGCGGTTGTGAATGTTCCGTGTTGGTTCTTTACAATTCTAATGATGTTTGTTTTAAGAAGACAAGGAATTGTTGTAGATGTTAAAAAGAACTTGATTAGTAAGAAGAAAGAACAAGAACTAGAACAACAATACTATTCAAAATATCGTAACGCGATATTAGACAGGCCAAATGAAGAGGAAGAATCTTCAAATAATAAAGAAAGCGGTGGAAATTTGCGATGAGTTTATTAAAAGCAGATGAAAAAGAGCTAGAAGAATTAGAAAAAACAAAATGGAAAAGAGTAGGAAAGACTTTATTAAAGGATTGGAGACTTTATACTCTATTATTACCAATGCTAATTTTCCTAGTAGTATTCAAATATTTACCAATTTATGGTTTATTACAAGGATTTAAAACTTATAATTCAGTAGAATCAGTATTAGACCAAGATTGGCGTGGAATTGCTTACCTACTAAATATCTTTAGAAGTGGAAATGAAGAGACAGCTCAATTCTGGGTTGCCTTCCGTAATACATTTGTTAACTCAATGTACGGATTATTCTTTGGATTCCCAATTCCAATTATACTTGCATTATTCTTTACAGAGATTAAGAACGGTGCAGTAAGATCAGTTGTTCAAGTTTGTACTTATCTTCCTAAGTTCATGTCAACAATTGTTACTGCAACAATTATAATTGTTTGGTGTAGAGCATATACTTACCAATCAGAAACTGTTATTTATGAACCAGGATTACTACAAAAGTGGTGCGAAGGGTTACATTTACTAAAGCTTGATGGTGAGAATGGACATGCGTCTATTGGAGCTTTACAATCAGCGAGATTATTTAGACCAATTTATCAGGTTACTGGTATTTGGGAAGGATCTGGATATGGTTCTATCGTATACTTTGCAGCTGCATTAGGAGTATCTCCTGCAAATTATGAAGCAGCTAAGATTGACGGTGCATCTAAGATGCAACAAATTAGATATGTTACATTACCTGGTATGACATCTACATTAGCTATTATGCTAATTCTTCGTATTGGACACATTTTAAGTGTTGGATATGAAAAGGTTCTACTATTATATAAGGAAAATACTTATGAAACAGCTGATGTAATTTCTACTTGGGTATATAGAAAGGTTGATACACCATCTGATCAGCCACTTGGAATTGTTGCCGGATTACTTGAATCAATCATTGCGATGATTCTAGTTATTGGAGCAAATGCTATTTCTAAGAGAGTTTCTAATACTTCATTATTCTAATAGAAACGAGGTTGAGTATAATGAATAGACTTGATAAAAGTGAATTTATATTTAAAATTGTTGCGTATGTTATATTGATATTATTTGCGTTTGCGTGTGTTTACCCATTATTATATGTAGTATTTATTTCTGTATCTGGAAGAGATGCTGTATTAATGGGTAAGGTAACATTCTTCCCTAAGGATCTTCAATTTACTGCATATAAAGAGGTACTACAGGATAGAAAATTCTGGTCAGCTTATTGTAATACAATATTCTATGCTTTCTATGGAACAATCGTATCAATGATTGTTGCGATTACTGGTGCTTATGCATTAAGTAAGTCAAGATTAATGTTTAGACGTGGATTTAATTTCATGCTTGTATTCACTATGTGGTTCAATGCTGGAATGATTCCTACATATAAGAATTTCCAAAACTTAAATATTAATAACAAGTATGGTTATATAATTGGACTTGGATTTAATGCTTTCAATATTGTAATCTTAAGAAATTTCTTTGAAACTATTCCAAGTGAAATTGAGGAAGCAGCTACAATTGATGGTGCAACTGAATTCCAATTACTAACAAAGATTTATATGCCAATGTCTAAGACATCAATAGTTACTGTAACAATGTTCTATGCACTTTCTAGATGGAATGGATGGTTCTGGGCTGTTCTATTATTAACAAATGATAGAGATAAACCATTACAGGTATATTTACGTAATACTATCAATGCTCTAGAGTCACAGGATGTTGATGAAGGATCTGTATATACTCCTCAATCTAAGGAGTTCGCATTAATTTTATGTTCTATCGTACCTATCTGCATTTTATATCCACAAATGCAAAAATACTTTGCAGCTGGAGTAAATGTAGGTGGAGTTAAGGAATAGAAAAAGAAAAGAAAGGAAAAAGGTGAAATTTATATGAATTTCAAAAAAGTTTTATCAATTGCAAGTGTCGCAAGTCTTGCAGTTGTAGGATTAGCATCTTGCGGTGGAAAAAAAGTTAAGAAGTCAAATTATACAGGAGATATTGTTGCTGCTGTAGATTATAACGACAGAGGTTATATGACTTATGGAAGAGGAAGTAAATCTTATAAGGGAGGAACTAAGTATACTACAGTTGATGGAAGAATACTTACTTCTGGTGAAACATTAACTCCAGTATGGCAAGATATTGCTTCAAACAACAATATTACATTCAAGGATGGAGCTCCAACAGGTTCTGATACAAAGACTGTAATGGCTAACATAATTACTTCTGACTATGTTGGAAATAACAATCTAGATGTTCAATTATTACAAATTACAGCCAACTCAACATTTACTGATGCAGTAAATGCTGGTGCCTTTGTAAATTTAAAGGAACACATTGATGATATGCCTAACCTTAAGGCATGGTTAAAGGATCACCCTTCTCTAGCAGAGCAATTAACTTTAAATGCTGATACTGATTTAGAGGGATACTATTATACTCCATACTTCGATGGACTAGACCAAGTAGAGTGCGGATTCAATATGAATATTGATATCGCAAGAGCACTTCTTGATGATAATCCAACTTCAGTTGATTATTCATATCAAGATGGAGAACTTAATAATAATGTTGCAGCATATGTAAATGGTAATTTTGATACTACTGCATTTAAGGAGTTAAAGTACACTAAGGCTTATATTCCTTCAATTAATCAAGAGATTGCAGTTGCTGATGCAAATGGAAAGGCAACTAAGTTCACTGTAAAGATAGACGAAGGTCAAGATATCATTACAAGAATGAACAATTTAACAACTAAGAATGGTGCTACATTCGTTCAATGCTTAAAAACTTATATTGATGACGTTTATGGATCACAAATTGGAGAAGGAAAGATTTGGAAGAACAGATCTGAAATCTTCACTGGTGTAAATGCTGCATACAATGCAGATGAATTAATTGCACTATTCCGTTGCGTAAAGGCTAACCCAGGATACTTAACTGGAGATGCTACAGCTAAGATGGTTCCATTCTTCCCTCGTACTGCTGAAGGAAACCGTATTGCTTCATTCCTAAAGTTAACTCAAATTTGGGGACAACGTATTAATTCAGGAGAGCAAGGTGGATTCTGGTTCAATGCAGAAGGAAAGCTTGTTGATGGATATGCACAAGAGTATTCTCTATATACTCTAGACTTACTACGTCAATTACAAGAAGAAGGATTATTCCCTGAATCTGTTAAGTGGATGCAAGATGGAGCTAAATTAACTGCCGACTATCGTGCTACTACAATGACATTAGGTCAAGGATTTATGACTTATGATTATAATAACGTTGCTGCTTTTAATGCTGACAAGTATTCAACTGATGCAGGAAATAAGTGCTATAATATGGTTGGAGTTCTTCCAGCACTAGCTAAGTGGCAATTTAATACTGAAGATGGAACTTTAGCTACAAAGAATAAGATTGTAGGAGCTTCTTCAGACAATACATACTCATATACAAGATTTACTGATGATGACCGTTCTCTTAAGGATGGTGGATGGGCTATCGTTGCAAAGAATGTTAAAGACGATGAAGTTCTTCTAAAGTGTCTTGAAATTATGGATTACCTATATACACCAGAAGGATCTGTTCAAGAGTGCTTCGGATATAATGATAATGCATCTGATGAAGTTAAGGCTACTGGATGGGTTAAGGGTGATAACGGAAAGTATATCCAACAGGATAAAGATGGAAATTATTATGTAAACCTTTCTAAGAAATTTATTGATGAGCAAGTTGCTATGACTGGTGGTACTTGGCATGACTTCATGACTATGTACTGGGGAGGATGCTTAGGAATTGGAAATATTCGTTCTAACTATCTTGAGGCTCAATTAACTGGAACTCGTCAAATCGTAGCTACTAACAAGTATACTGCTGCTATGGCTGCAGGTGCTATGTATCTTGCTAAGACATCTGGATCTAACTTCTTAAAGGTAGTTCCTACTACTACATCATTATCAACAACTGAGTCTGATGCTGTTAATACTTCAGCTAAGAATTTAACTAACTTCTGGACAATCTCATCTAACAAGGATAAGACTGATTGGACAGGACCATGTCTAGTTGTTGTATTATCAGGATGGTCAACTGCTACTCCATCAAGTGCTGCACAAGTTGGAGCATACTTCCATGATTCTAATCTATCTCGTGGAAAGTATTATGCATTAAATATGGGAGTTTCTTACGCTGCTGGTGATGCATATTCATTCCTTGGATTAGATTATGCACAATATGATGATTAATTAAAACTTATATTTTAATGATATATTGCCCAGGGGCTCATCCCCTGGGTGGATATATTGTTTATTTTTGGAGGATAATATCTTATGAAAAACCTAATGGAAAATAAGATTTTACAAAAAACATTATTATGGGGCGTTTTATTAGCTTCAGCTGCTATGATTGTTGCAGCATTATTTTATGCAACTAATTTTAGATTTTTCAGTACACTTTCTGATTCACTTTTAACAAAATATATTAATTCACTTGCATCAGATGAGTGGAAAGCAGAATATTTTTCTAGTGCTACTAAGGATGCTACTTTATCTGGATATTCTGATTTTACAAAGACATTTAATTCTTGTAATAATTGGTTATTATATACAGGTTTAATTGGAGTTGTATTCTTCGCAGTATTATGTATTTTTGGAAATAAATATAGAAAGAAATACTATTTAAGCAATTTAATTGTTGGTGTTGGTTTAAATGCACTAATGGTTGTATTAACAATTGTTACAATAGTTTATAATATAAGAGTTTTCGCATTATTCTCAGACAATAAGCATACTTTAGAATTCTTAAAGGAAAATTTTGATATTCAAAATGATTATCCATTAAGCTTATCTTATTGTTATGGTGCGTTAGCTATTCAAATCGTTGCTTTAGTTGCTTACGGATTAAATATAGCATATACTGTTCTTAAGTTTATCACATCTAAGGTTAACAATGAATCATATAATGAGAAAATCGGTGATGTAGAGGAGGTTACTGAGTAATATGGCAAAGGTAAAAACAATCGAAATTATCGACATTGAAGCAGTAAGAAATGAAAAACTTAGATACCAAACAAATAAGCTAGCGTATTATTTAGGATTATTTGCTTGTGTAGTTTCAATTTTTGCTGGATTTGTTGGATTAAATACAATGAAGGCTTCTGGTATTACAGTAGTCAAGATATTATTAAATATTGTTATTCTATTATTTGGATTTGCATTTTCTGAAAGTGCAAAGAAGTATTCGTTTAAAGCATCTGTTTTCATGTTTATTTTAGCAGGTGTTAATGTATTAAGAATTTTTTGGTGCCCTATTAAAATGATTAAGAAGTGGAATAATTATAAGAAATCTGGAGATGAGAATATCTTAGCTAGTAATTTCTCAAAGCTTATGTACAATTCTACTGATCAATTAAGAGGTTATTTACCAAGAAATGGAGTATTCAGAGGATTATTAATGATGATTCTATTAATTACATCATCTGTATTATTCGCACTATCTGGATATTTTGGATTAGTTAAAACATTAAAATTAAGAAGATATTTAAAGTCAATTAATGTTGAGTTTTAAATAGGAGGTTTTTATAATGGCTGCAGAAGTTATATTAAATAATGTCAATAAGATTTATCCTAATGGAGTTCAAGCTGTATTTGATTTTAATATCGAAATTGAACATGGTGAATTTATTGTATTATGTGGTCCATCAGGATGTGGTAAATCTACTACTTTACGTATGATTGCCGGTCTTGAGGATATTTCAAGTGGAGATCTTATTATCAATGGTAAGAGATGTAATGATGAGGCACCTCGTGATAGAGATATCGCAATGGTTTTCCAAAATTATGCTCTATATGGTAATATGACAGTTTATCAAAATTTAGCATTTAGCTTAATGATTCGTAATTATGATACTGACGAAATTCATGTAAGAGTTATGGAAGCTGCTGAGATTTTAGGATTAGTTCCTTATCTTAATAGATTACCAAAACAATTATCTGGAGGACAAAGACAAAGAGTTGCAGTAGGTCGTTCTATTGTTCGTCGTCCTATTTGCTATCTTTTAGATGAGCCACTATCTAACCTAGATGCTAAGCTTCGTGGTTCTATGCGTAAGGAGTTATCATTACTTCACCATAAGCTTGGTACTACATTTATCTATGTAACACATGACCAAATTGAGGCATTAACTCTTGCTTCTCGTATTGTAGTTATGAGTGCAGGACGTGTACAACAAATTGCTACACCAAAGGAAATGTTTGATAACCCATCAAATCTTTTCGTAGCTACATTTATTGGTACACCTCCAATGAACCTAATTAATGTAGTTGTTACAGCTGATGGTTATGCTAACATTGTTGATTCTAAGAATAAGTTAAAGATTTCTGATGAGAAATTTGCTTTATTAAAGAAGCTTGGATATGTAGGTAAAGAGGTTGTAATAGGTATTAGACCTGAATACTTATATGTAGATAATGAGTCTAAGAAGCTTTATGGAAATGTATTAACTATGGATGCAGAATATACTGAGCAATTAGGATCATATAATCTAGTATATGGTACAATTGATAATACTGAAGTTATCGCTAAAATTGATGATAGAGATGGTGCATATGAAGGTAAGGTTGAAGTTTCATTCGATATGTCTCGTGCTCATTTCTATGACAAGGATACTACTAATCGTATCGTTGATGAAGAAGCAGAAGCTATTCGTCTTGCTGCATTAGCTAAGCATGACGAGGACGATGAGGACTAGGAGGTAATTATATGTTAGATAACGAAAATTTAAATGAAGTAGAAACTAATAATGTGAGATATGCTGATAGAGTAGCTGCAAAGCGTGCTGAAATGAAGCCTGGATTTAAGAAAGGATTCTTTGTATTCTATACTTTCTTTGCTGTTTGGTTCATTGACTTCATTGATACTTTTAAGAGAAATAAGATGAAGATTGCTGGATATCTAGTTGCTACACCAGGAGTTTTCATTGGTTTCTTATTAGACTATGAAATTGATTCTATCTATTCTTTAGGTGTTGAATATGCTGCAATTTTTATGTTTATTCTAGTTTTAGTTGGATATATTAATATTTTTGAAGCAGCGCAATTAATTAAAAACAAGAATTTAGGAACTTGTATTATTGTTGCAGTTCTTACTGCTGTTATTGCTGTTTCAGGAATAATTTATATTGCTGATATAATTAATGTAACTAATGACTATGGATATGATTTAACTGATGTTAACATAAAGTCATTTATTACAGTTGGTGTTTCAATTGTATTATCTTTAGTAGGTGCTGTATTAGCATTCATCTGGAGAGATAAGAATTATAAGAAGGATAAATTCTAAGATTATGAATAAAAAAGTAGAAAGTCAAAACAATGCATATAAGCAAGACAAGCTAGGTAAAATCCCATCTTGGTTAAAGATACTTCTACTAAAATATTGGGTGGCTGGTGCCGCCTTTTATTTTTTTGGAATGGGGTCTTATTGGATTTGGTATAAATCAACTGATGATATATATACATCAACATTAAAGATATATATTGTTGTTGGTTTTGGATATGTCTTATTTAAGGAATACGTTGAGAAGCATTTTATAAGACTGATGCGTACAAGTACAGATGATACTTATAGATATAATTTAATAAATCTTCATGGTACATTATCTTTCATATTACATTTTGTATATGGAATGCTTGCAACACTTCTTATGATGATTTTTGTTGTAAATGTATTTACATATGAAAATATGTGGGATTTAGGTACAAATGGTGCTGAGCCATTTGGAGTAGCGTTTGTATATCTTGCTATTGATATAATTGCAATTTCAATTAAAAACGGAATAATTGCTTGGTATAAGCATATTAAATATAAGAAAAATCTTAAGCTTCAGCAATCACTTCTTGATGAGGATGATGTTAAGGTTTATGGAGAAAACTTACCAGAGGTTTCTTCAAATGATAATTTTACAAATGATGTAGAATCAACTGATAATAATATGACTACCCAAAATGAGGAGGAGTAATTATATGAATTTTAATATTATATTTTTAGGCGCTAGAAGTATTTCAATTGAGCTAGAAAATAAAGATATTTATAATTCTAAAAATCCATATAAACTATATGTTAATGGTGAATTATATAAGGAAGGTTCAAAAAATATAATTTCTGTTTTTGGACTATATCCTAACACTGAGTATGAACTAAAGCTTGTTTCTAATGATGTAGAGTACAAGAAGACTATTAAAACTCTAGATGAGCTTGTAACTCTAAATGTTTTAGACTTTGGTGCATTTAAGGACGGTAAAACTTTATCAACACAATTTATTCAAGCTGCTATTAATGCATGCCCTGATAATGGTAGAGTATATTTTCCAAAGGGAGATTATTTAACTGGCCCATTATTTTTAAGAAGTAATACAACAATCGAACTAGCTAAGGGAGCTAGACTTGTTGGAGATACTAATAGAAATAATTACCCTAAGCTTCCTGGTATGATAATGACAACTGATGAGCAAGGTGAATATAATCTAGGTTCATGGGAAGGTAACCCTCTAGATTGCTATGCATCTATTATTACAGGTATTAATGTTTCAAATGTCAATATTATAGGTGAAGGTACTATTGATGGTAATGCACAGAACTCAGATTGGTGGGTTGATGTTAGAACTAAGAGAGGTTCATGGAGACCAAGAGGAGTGTTTTTAAATCATTGTAATAATGTTGTATTACAAGGTGTTAAAGTATGTAATACTCCATCATGGAACCTACACCCATATTTTTCAGACAATCTTAAGTTTATAGATCTTGAAATAGAAAACCCTAAGGATTCACCTAATACTGATGGATGTGATCCTGAGTCATGCAAAAATGTAGATATTTTAGGAGTTCATTTCTCTGTAGGAGATGACTGTATTGCAGTTAAGAGTGGAAAAATCTATATGGGTAAGACTTATAAGAAGCCATGTGAGAATCTTAATGTTAGAAATTGCTCAATGAATTTTGGACATGGTTCAGTAGTTCTTGGATCTGAAATGAGCGGTGGAATTAAGAATATGAAGGTTTCACAATGCTTATTTAATCAAACAGACAGAGGTCTTAGAATTAAGACACGTCGTGGAAGAGGTAAGGATGCAATTATTGATGGTGTTACATTTGAAAATATTGAGATGGATGATGTATTAACACCACTTGTAATTAATATGTTCTATTTCTGTGATCCTGATGGAAAGACAGAGTATGTATGGAGCAAGGAAAAGCTTCCAGTTGATGATAGAACACCATACCTTGGAAAGTTTGTATTTAAGGATATTAACTGTAAGAATGTTAATGTAGCTGCAGGAGCATTCTATGGTATTCCTGAAATGCCAATCGAAGAAATTGATATAGTAAACGTAAAATTCCATTATTCTGATAACCCTAAGGAGGGAGTTCCTGCAATGATGACAGGATTAGATCCTATGAAGGGTAAGGGACTTTTATTTAATTATGTAAATAAGGTTAAAATGGAGAATGTTGAATTCATCGGACTTAAGGATAAGGATGTTGAATTAAACGAGGTTAAATCAATAAAAAGATAGTTGAAAGGGGCATAATATTTGCCCCTTTTGCTTTGGCTTAAAATATTGTTTCAAAAAATGCATTTGTAAATATTTTGTTATTTAAAAAAACGAAAATGATGTATAATAAAAATTGTGATTAATCATTGTGGTTTTATCACTCTTATATAGTTAAACATACATCAAAATGCAACGGAGCTTGGTATATATATTACTAAGCTCGTTTTTTATTTTTTTATGTTAACGCTTTATAGTATCTATGCAATAGATTTAACCTCAAAGATTGTTGAAAAAATGACTCAAAAATAATATAATTAATATATATTAATTAAAGAGGTGTTTTTTTATATGAAAATTGCATTTGCATGTGACCATGGTGGTCTTGAGCTTAAGAACCATATTATTGAGTTTGTTAAGAAGATGGGACATGAGGTAGAGGATTTCGGTACATATACACTTGATTCTTGTGATTACCCAGTATATGGAAAGAAGGCAGCAGAGGCTGTAGCAAGTGGAAAGTGTGATAGAGGTATTGTAATTTGCTCTACAGGAATTGGAATGAGTATTGTTGCAAACAAGGTTAAGGGTGTTAGATGTGCACTACTTACAGATGAGAATAGTGCTAGGCTTACACGTGAGCACAATAATACTAATTGTATGGCAATGGGACAAAAGAATGTTTCATTTGATTTAGCTGAGCGTATTGTTACTGTTTGGTTAAATACTGAATTCTCAAATGCAGAAAGACATATAAGAAGAATCAATATGATAGAAGAGTAGGTGGTATTATTGAAACGAACTAAGATTCGCAATATTAATACTATTGAGATTTCCTATATCTCAATTACTTGTAGGTTTTAGTCTATGGATCTAGAAAAGAAGGATAACATAGAGAATCCTAGTGAAAACAAAAAAGCTAATGATACCGGTGGTATGCTAAAGGCTTATACAATATTTTCACAAGGATTATTTACTATAATCATTCTTGGTGGTCTAGGATTCTTTATAGGCTATAAAATTGATAAGAAGAGCGCCTTACCAGGAATATTTGCGGTAATTGGTGGTCTTATAGGACTTGTTAATTTTATCTATATGGTTTATAAAAACCATTATTTCGATGACCTACCTAATAAAAAGAATAGCGATGGTGATAATAATGAAAAAGGACAATAGCTTAAATATTATTGCCATTATAACAGTTCCAATTTGCTGGGCAATAGGGCTTATAATTGGATTGATATTCTATTTTGCACTAAAGGATAGTATGCATAAGGTATGGACAGTATCCTTTGTGCTTGGATTGATTACAGCACTACTAAATCTTGGACTTATGGTATCATGGGGACATGGATTTGTACGTGAGGTAAATAGAGCGGATGGAGCACCCGTTAGGCGTTCTATTCTCTCATATGCAACAAGATTATTAATTGCTGGATTAATATTTGCGTATATTGTGTATGAAGAGGCAACGGCAGAAACTCCAAGGTTTAATGTAATACCTGCACTTATTGGCTATGTAATAGTTAAAATGGTGTTTATTATAGTAAGCCTAGTTATAAATCTTAAAAAAGATAAACAGCAAGGGAAGGTGAGCGCGTGATATTATCATCAGTAATGGATTATTTGCGTAATGACCTATCTGGCCAAGTAAAATCCTTGATTGGTATTACAATTGTTTTATCAATTATATGTATCATAATAGGGCATTTTATAAAAAAGGTTGATCCTACAAAGAAAACACCTTTATGGCTAGTACCATTAATATTTATAGTTGATTTAATAAATTCATTTGCTAAATCAAATATAGGTAAAAGATGGAAGTCTTATGCACCATACTTCCTGGCATTAGCAATATACTTATTTGTAGCTAATACCTGTGGAATATTTGCAATGGATAATCCAACATCTTACATAGTATTAAATTTTGGTTTGGCCTTGATAACATTCTTCTTGGTACAAATCACGGGTATAGTATCTCTTGGTATAGGTGGTTATTTAGGTGGATTTGTTGGACCAGTAAAGCCAATGGCATTCATTATGATACCTATCAATATTGTATCAGAGCTTACATTACCAATATCATTAAGCTTACGTTTACTAGGTAACATCGTTTCCGGTGCGGTTCTTGGTATTATGATAAAGGGTCTACTTGTATGGTGGGCTATACCAATACTTCCGGTTTTTAACGCAATATTTGATATAGCGTTCGGATTGATTCAATGCTTTGTATTCGTAATACTTACAATTATTAACATATCGCAAAAAGTCGATGACAAAGAAAAATTATATGCTTAAAGGAGAAAAATAAATTATGATTCAAACAATTTTATCATTACTTACAACAATTTTTGCAGTAGAGGGAAGCATTGCTTCAGGACTTGCATATTTAGGAGCTGGAATAGCTGTATTAACAGGATTTGGTTCAGGTATCGGAGAAGGTATGGCAGCTGCTAAGGCAGTAGAGGCTGTAGGAAGACAACCAGAGGCTTCAGGAAAGATTACAGTTACAATGATCATCGGATGTGCTATCGCCGAGACTACTGGACTTTATGGATTAATTATTGCCTTCATGTTATTATCAAAGTAATTTATAAGGTAAAAAGAAAAAATTATTATTTGAAATTAACTATTAAGGAGGTAACATTATGATTTTAAGTATGAGTGAAGTACTTGAAAATGTATCAGATTTCGTAAATACATGCTTAGGACCTTTAGGATCTGATGGATTTACATGGAATACATTAAGAGATATTATTATTCAGCTTTGCGCAACTTTAATTTTATTTATTGTTATCCGTGTATTTATTTGGAAGAGAGTAACTAACATTTTAGAAGCAAGACGTGCTGCTATTGATAAGGAGCTTATTGAGGCTAAGGAATCAAATCGTAAGGCAAGACTTCTTGCAATTGAAAATGAGAATAAGCTTGAGGAAGCTCAAGCTCAAATCAAGGCAATGCTTGAGAAAGCTGAAAAGGATGCTAACATTCGTCGTGATGAGATTATTCAAAATGCTAAGGATGAAGCACATAGAAGACTTGTTAATGTTGAAGAGGATATTAAGCAAGAGATTCAACAGCGTAATGCCGAAATACATCAACAAATCGTTGATATTGCTATGCTAGCAGCAGAGAAGATTGTTGAGCATGAGGTTGATCAGGATAAATATATCGATTTAGTAAATAAGATTATTGAGGGGGCTAGCAAATAATGGTAGAGGCTGAGTATGCAAAGGCCCTATCTGAGCTTGCTAGCACTAAGGACGCTCAAGAAATATTAAATGAGCTTAATATATTTATTGAGGCATTAGATGAGAATCCAATGTCTTGGCAAATATTTGATGCTCCAAATATCACTGACAAGGATAAAAAAGAAATTATAGCTAATACTACTAAAGGCTTTGATGAGCTAATTACAAGATTCTTATATGTTCTTGTAGATAATAAGAGAATCAATAGCATTAAGGGTATTAGAGATGAATATAAGCTTATTGTCAATAATACAATTAAGGCTGTTGATGTAAATGTCACATCAAAAAGGCCTCTTACAAATGATCAAAAGAAGAAGCTTAGTGACCTTCTAACATCAAAGCTTGGTGGTAGAATGGTTAAAATAAACAATATAGTAGACAATAATCTAATAGGTGGAATCAAATGCGAATATGAAGGAAAGCTTATTGATTTCTCTGTTCGCGGAAAGATTAAAAATATTAGAAGCCTACTATAAGAGAGGACTATACTTATGAGTAAAATAAATCTATCTGAAATCTCTAGTTTAATTAAACAGCAAATTGAATCTTATAAGGATGAAATCAAAACTGAAACCGTAGGTACAGTTGTTGAGGTAGGAGATGGAATTGCCCTAGTTCATGGTCTAGATAAGGCTATGCAAGCAGAGCTATTAATCTTCCCTAATGATGTATATGGAATGGTACAAAATCTAAATACTGATTCAGTTGGAGTAATTTTATTAGGAGATTCTTCGCTAGTAAGTGAAGGAGATACAGTTAAATGTACTGGAAGAATTCTTGAAATTCCAGTAGGAGAAGGATTCATCGGACGTGTTGTAAACCCACTAGGACAGCCACTTGATGGTAAAGGTACAATAAAGGCTAATGGAACTAGACCTATTGAACAAAAGGCAACTGGAGTTATGCAACGTCAATCAGTTAATGTACCACTTCAAACAGGAATTAAGGTTCTAGATGCCCTAGTACCTATCGGAAGAGGACAGCGTGAGCTAATAATTGGAGACAGACAAACAGGAAAGACTTCAATTGCTATTGATACAATCCTAAACCAAAAGGGTAAGGATGTTATTTGTATTTATGTTGCGATTGGACAAAAGGAATCTTCAGTATCAAATATATATGAAACATTAAAGAAATATGATGCAATGGATTATTCAATAATTGTAGATGCTAGTGCATCAAATCCAGGACCATTATTATATCTTGCACCATATGCAGGAGTAACTCTTGGAGAATATTTTATGTACCAAGGTAAGGATGTATTAATTGTATACGATGACCTTACAAAGCATGCGGTAGCTTATCGTGAGCTTTCATTACTATTAAAGAGAGCCCCAGGACGTGAAGCTTATCCAGGAGATGTATTCTATCTACACTCTCGTCTATTAGAGCGTGCAGCTAGATTATCTGCTGATTTAGGAGGAGGATCTATTACTGCCCTTCCAATTATTGAAACACAGGCTGGAGATATCTCAGCATATATTCCAACTAATGTAATTTCAATTACAGACGGACAAATATATCTTCAAGCAGATTATTTCTATAAGGGAATTAGACCAGCTATTAATGCCGGATTATCAGTATCTCGTGTTGGAGGTGCTGCACAAACTAAGGCTATTAAGAAGGTATCAGGTACATTACGTCTAGATCTTGCATCATATCGTGAGCTTGAGTCATTCTCTCAATTTGGTTCAGACATTGATCCTGCAACAAAGGCACGTCTAGACCGTGGAGAGCGTACTGTAGAAATACTTAAGCAAGGTCTTCATGAAACAATCCCTATGGCAAATGAAGCAGTTGTATTGTACTGCTTAACTAAGGGATTCTTAGATAATATTGATGTAGAGAATATTCTAAAGTTTGAGCGTGAGCTATATCGTCAATTAAATATTACTGAGGAAGGTAAGAATATTGTTAATTATATTAATGAGCAAAAGGTATTACCAGATTCAGAGGTATTAGATAGCTTCATAAAGAAGACTAAGAAGTTATTCATGTAAGGAGTGTGAAAATATGGCAAATTCCTTACGTGAGGTAAAGGGTAGAATTGATTCTACTAAAAAGACAGCTCAAATCACTAAGGCTATGTACATGGTTTCACAGTCTAAGGTAAGAAGAGCTGAGAAGACATTTAAGGATTATCAGTCATTTATGAAATCTATTTCAGATATGACTGCCTCAATTGTTAGTAGAGCATCTCAAGAATTTAAGCATGATCTTTTAGTTGATAGACCTATTAAAAAAACTTGCTTTTTAATAATATCATCTGATAAGGGTCTTGCAGGTGCATACAATAATGGGCTTTTTAAATACTTTGAAAATAAAATCAAGGAAAAAGGATTAAAGAATAGTGATTTTATGGTTTCAACTATTGGAAAAAGAGCCTATACATATGTTAAAAAAATGGGATATGAGAATCATCAAACTGAGCCTACATACGTTCGTGATGATGTAATGTTTGTTGATATTGTAAATCTTGCTAATCAAATTATAAAGCAATATTTAAACCGTGAAATTGATAGACTTGTTATTATTTATAACCATTTTATTAATTCATTATCTCAGGAAATAGAAGAAAGAGTCTTACTACCAATTAAACAAATTGATGGTGAGATTTCACAATCTGATTATATTTATGAAAGTGGTATTGAAAACACCTTAAATAAGATATTACCAATGTATATTCAAGATATAATCTATGGAATTATATTAGATGCAAAAACAGCAGAGCATGCGGCACGTGTTAATTCAATGCGTAGTGCAACTGATAACGCAACTGATGTAATTGATAAATTACAGGTGTTATATAATAGATCCCGTCAGGAAGCTATTACTAATGAGCTTAATGACATTGTTGGTGGATCTAATGCAATAGGAGGTAAATAATAATGTACGGTAAAATTGTACAAGTACAAGGACCAGTCGTTGATGTTAAATTCGATGATAAGCTACCTAATATTAATGATGCATTAAAGATTAATGTTGATGCTAGTGATAATGCTGGTGTTGCAATTAATCTAACTCTTGAGGTTGCACTTCACATTGGTAATGGTGTTGTTAGATGTATCGCAATGGATTCTACTAATGGACTTGTAAGAGGAATGAAGGTTGAATCTACAGGTGCTCCAATTTCAGTACCAGTTGGTGAGAAGACACTTGGAAGAATTTTTAATGTATTAGGAGAGACTATTGATAATGGAGAGAAAATCACTGATTGTGAGAAGAGTCCAATCCATAAGCCAGCTCCAAAACTTGAAAATCTATCTAACAATGTAGAGATTCTTGAAACAGGAATTAAGGTTATTGACCTACTTGCCCCTTATATTAAGGGAGGAAAAATCGGATTATTTGGTGGAGCCGGAGTAGGAAAAACAGTACTTATTCAGGAGTTAATTCATAACGTAGCTCAGGAGCACGGAGGTATTTCTGTATTTACAGGAGTAGGAGAGCGTACTCGTGAGGGTAATGACCTTTATTTTGAAATGAAGGAATCTGGAGTTATTTCAAAAACTGCCATGGTATTTGGACAAATGAATGAGTCTCCAGGAGCTCGTATGAGAGTTGCTTTAACAGGACTTACTATGGCTGAGCATTTCCGTGATACAGCCCATCAGGATGTATTATTATTCATTGATAATATCTTCCGTTTTACACAGGCAGGATCTGAGGTATCAGCTCTTTTAGGAAGAATGCCTTCAGCTGTTGGATATCAACCAACACTTGCTACAGAAATGGGAAAGCTTCAAGAAAGAATTACATCAACTAAGGATGGATCTATTACATCTATTCAAGCAGTATATGTACCAGCTGATGACTATACAGACCCAGCACCAGCTACAACATTTACTCACCTAGATGCAACAACTAACCTATCTCGTAAGCTTACAGAGGAAGGTATATATCCTGCCGTTGATCCACTTGCATCAACATCACGTGCGCTTTCTCCAGATATAGTTGGAGAAGAGCATTATAAGGTTGCTCGTCGTGTTCAACAGCTAATTCAACGTTATAATGAGCTTCTAGATATCATCGCAATTCTTGGTATGGATGAGCTTGGTGAAGAGGATAAGCTTGTTGTTAAGCGTGCTCGTCGTGTACGTCTATTCCTTTCACAAAATATGTTCATTGGAGGACAATTTACTGGTGTTCCAGGAGCATTCGTTCCAGTTAAGGAAACTATAAGAGGATTTAAGGAAATCCTTGATGGAGAGCATGATGATCTTCCAGAGGAGGCATTCCGTTTAGTTGGAACTATTGATGATGCCGTTGCTAAGGGTAAGAAGATTTTAGCAGAGCAGGCTAAGAATAGTGAAAGCATTAAAGAGGCTGAAGCTGCAAAGGCTGCACCAGTTGATGCAATACAAGCCCAATAAAAATGGGAGGTGTGCTAGTATATGAGATTTTTAGTATCAACTCATCAAGGAAAGCTTTATGATGAAGAGCTTGATCACATCATAGTTCATATGGTTGATAATGAGTTTGCAATTCTAAAGGACCACATACCTCTTGTATGTGTAATACCTTATGGATATATAAAGATGGTACTTGGTAATGATGTGCTATATCTAGCACTATCTAATGGAGTACTAGAATTTAAAAATAATGTGGCCACAATAATTGCACAGGAGGCCCACGCTGGAAAGAGCGAGGATAGTGCAAGAGACCACTTAAATGCAATTAGAAAGGAACGCCTTGAACTTAATCGTAAGGATCAAGGAGACTTTACTAAGCAGGAATCAGACCTACTTGATAACCTTAAAAAGGCTAGAGCAGGAAGATTATAAAAATAAAGCCACTACAAATGTAGTGGCATTTTTGTTATAATTAGCATGGGTGGTAATAATGGACGCAATCATTTATTCAATAATATTTATAATATTCTTTGGTCTTACATTCTATTCTCTTCGTGCCTCTAGATTAGAAGAAGCTTTTAAAAAGGGAAGAGTATTTGAAATAAGACTAGCCTATTTTTTAATATCCATTTTAGTGGGTTTTGCAGCCTCAGAGCTCTTATATAGGCTATATAGCCTTACAAGTGCTAGTCTATAGGAATAAAGGTCTCATATAGGCCACTATCCTCTATTAAGGCATTACCATTAGTAATGTTATTAATAGACTGAATAGTACTATCAAGCCTATTATTATCTACAGCAAGCTTTATAGTAATATCTGAAGCATATGATGTATCAAGGATTATTATATCCTTCAGTGATGATATAAGAGTATTATATGATGAATAATCGAGCTTAACAATAAGTGTGTTAAGCTCTTTTTTTATTAATATCTTAGCCTTTTTAAGGCAATCACTACATGATTCACTATAAGCTCTAACAAGACCACCTGCACCAAGCAGTGTACCACCAAAATAACGAGTAATAATGCATAATATATTTGTTACCTCATTCTTTTTTAAAACATCAAGTATAGGAAACCCTGCAGTTTTTTGTGGCTCTCCATCATCAGAGCATTTCTGTATTTCAGCCCTATCTCCTAGGATATAGCCGTAGCAATTGTGAGAGGCATCATAATATTTTTTTCTAGTTTTGTTTAAAATATCATTAACCTCATCTATAGATTCTACTTTATATATAGATGTAATAAATCTTGATTTTAAAATTACAATTTCGTTTGTATAAATGCTATCTATATATTTCATCTAAATCACCAACTCTATTATAACATAACTTAAAAAAGCATTGAATAAATAAAAGGAGTTTGATATAATTTTAATGTATTAATAAATAAGTGGCTTTAAATTATGAATATTTTTTGTTATGTTTAAAGGCACATTATATAGGATTTTTTAGGGAAATGTGCAATAAACATTTCCTTTTATTATTATGTATAAGGTGGTGAGAGCATGATAATTGATAATAGCGCAAAAAAGGTTTTAGAAAAGCTTATTAATAAAGGCTTTGAGGCATATATCGTTGGAGGATATGTACGTGATAAGCTATTAGGTCTTGAGGCCTATGATATTGACATTACTACATCTGCCACACCAGATGAGATAAAAGAAATATTTAATGTAGTAGATAATGGTAGTAAATATCAATCACTTACAATAGTTGAAGGTGCATATTCATTTGAAATAACAACCTTCCGTAAGGATATATCATATGATGATCATAGACACCCTAGTACTGTGATTGCTAAAACATTAGATGAGGATTTAGTAAGAAGAGATTTTACTATTAACGCATTAGCCTTAGATATAAATGGTAACATTATAGATAAGCATAATGGACTAGAGGATTTATCTAATAAAATTATAAGATGTATAGGAGATCCTATAAAAAGGTTTGATGAGGATGCCCTACGTATTCTTAGAGCAATCTACTTATGCTCAAAGCTTGGGTTTACAATAGAAAAAAATACAATGGATGCGATATATGATAAGGCAGACCTTGTAAAAGACCTTTCAGCAATGAGAAAAAGAATAGAGCTATTCAAAATGATAAAATATAATACTAGCAATAGCTATATCGACATTATGATAAAAACTCATATTGTTGATTTTTATAAGCCTGTTAAAAAAGCATTATATTATTTATATAATAATGAAATAGTTTTAAATGATAATATATTAGTTCTTGCGATTGGAGCAAGGCTTAATAAAGGAATCGACAATTCACTTGAATTTGATAATGAAATAAAGTCTCTTTTAAAGGAAATGCTTATAATAGACCCAATGAATCCTATAACATTTATGGATAAGTCATTTGAAGCAATAAGACTCTCAAATGATGTTAATAGGATTCTTAAAAGGGAATATATTGATAATTTAGTTGATTATTATAATGCCCTTCCTATAAAAGGTGCAAAGGGACTTATGGTCACATCATATGATTTGATGGAAGTAATAGAGCCTAGTATGATTTCAGATATGAAGCAAAAAATTATGAATGGTATTCTTAATGGTAATATAAAGAATAATAAGGAAGATATTATTAAATACGTTATAGAGGAGAAGAAAAAGATGGATGAGGTAATTAAGAGCGTAATATACGCTAAGATTGACCAAATTATGAATAGTGATTCTATGGTAAATCTTATTGTTACACTAGATGATAAGACAAGATTTAATTTAAAGCTTGAATGTGAAAGAGCTATAGATTTATTCTTAAATTGTATATATGAATTTGAAATTGCTCGTAATACTAATAGTGATAAGCTTAGTGCATATGTTGTATCATATAAGCATATTACAGAGATTGATAGTACAGAGAAGCAGAATGAAATATATCGTAAGTTTATGGATTCTGCAGTACTTGATTATACAGAATTAAAAAATGGAATAGAAGGCTATATTGAATCAATAAAGACAAAATCATTACATGATATTACTAAGTCTATTATAGATAAGTATTCTAAGAACTTCTATCTATATCCTGCGGCTGCAAAGCTTCACCATGCATATGTTGGAGGGCTTGCATATCATACAATGGGTATGCTTGAGGTGGCTAAAAGAATTATAGAATGCTATCCATATCTTGATTATGACTTACTTATAAGCGGTACAATATTACATGATGTTGGAAAGGTGATTGAGTTTACAGGTGTTGAAAACACTGAATATGCTATGAAAGGTCAGCTTCTTGGTCACCTACTTATCGGATGTGATATCATATCACAAACTGCTAAGGAATTAGGATATACTGGTGATGAAGAAGAGGTCCTAATGCTATTACATATGGTGGCTTCCCATCATGGAATTCCACAATATGGAGCAATTAAAAAGCCTTGTATTGCTGAAAGTGCTATGCTTTGGTTCATAGATTCTATTGATTCAAAGTTTAGAGTTCTTGGGGATGAACTTGCTAAAGTGAAGGATGGTGAGTTTACAGAACCAATCGGAGTTATGGATAGAGTAAAGTTCTATAAGCATAAATAGGCATAACTAGTACTTGAAATACACGCAAATAGCAACTTGATTTTTGCCCTATATAATGTTATTATATATTATGCGTGATTTTAAGATTTTGAGGAAAAAGGAGTACTTTTCTATGATTAATAAATTCAGATTGAAAACAGTAGCTACATTAGGAATCGCAGCGCTATCTACATTAGCTTTAGCATCATGTAAGCACACATCATTTAAGTCAATTGCATATGATGATGTATATGCGACTTCAGGTAACTATTCCATTACTAATGGAGAGCTATGGGAGGAGCTTAAGTGGAGCTCATATGAAACTCTAGGAAATAAAATTGAATATGCAGTATTAGCAGATGAGGTAACAGAGGCAGAAAGCGCAATTTCTGCAATTTGTGAGGATTCATCTGATTTAAGCATTCAAAAGCAAAAGAGATACCTAGATTACCTACAGCAATTAACATTCGCAGAGATTTATGGTACTACTACTGTAGAAGGAGCTAAGGAGCTTACTAAGAAGGAGCAAGAGGATTTAGCTCAAAAATTTGCTGATACAATGTATATTGATTATAAGGTGGTTGTTGATCCAAGCACTTTAGCACCAACTGTTGTTGAAAACGAAGGTAAGACAATGTTTAGTGGTACTAAGTATGAGGAGACTTATTACTTATATGATTACTACTATAAATATACTATAAAGCTTGCTGAAAAGATTTTCTCATATAATTACTTAGAGGATTATATTGAGGATTATAATGACGATCAGGATGATGAGGATGATTATTATTTCACAGATTCTGATGTTATTCAATATCAAAAGGAGAATTATCAATATGAGGCAAATAGAACTGCCCTATTCATCCGTTTTACAGATGAGGATGAAATTAATTCTACATTAAAGTCTTATGGTATTAAGGTAGCAGATAATACACTATATTATATTCCTCAAAATGGTAAAACAAATTCTGAATACAATTCTTATTATGATGATTTTGATGTAACTGATTTAGCTACATCAAATAAGAGAATAAATCTTACTCAAACAATTGGTGATGGTGGAGTATTTGAGATTTATTGCCAAATGTATAATTACATTTATTCATACCGTGATGCAGTACCAACAGTAGTAAGCGCAGCAGGTAATGATACTATTCATAGACGTGAAATTACAGAAAATATTTTAAAAGCTTTTATTAATCAAAATATTACTGTAGAGGACATTATTTCATCTTGGGATGATGAAACAGTTAAAAACTTTACATATTCTCAAGAGGACTTAGATGATATTGATACATCAATGAAGACATATATCGCATCTACATTAAAGATAAATCCAGATTTATCTGAGGGTGAGAAGCGTTATTCTACGTCAGGATATAGCATTGGTGATTATTATTATATGGCATTTAAGATTGCCGAGGATGATTTAGCTGATGAATATGTATTAGTAGATGATATCGAAAATGATACAGTAATTCCTGAGGAAAGATATGAGTATAGAGCTGAGCTTATTGAAGAGATGATGTGGGAGAAGCTAACAGATTCATATGTTTCTGAGCGTATTAATGAGGCTATGGAAGATACAAAGATTTACATCTATGATGAGGATGTAGAAATTGTATATGCATATAACAAGGATTCATATTCAAAGACTCATAAGAATGCACCTACAAAGGATACATTATTAACTGTTAAATACGATGGTAAGAAGACTAATATTACTATTGGTGAGGTATATGAGGAGCTTGAAAAGAAGAGTGGTGTTACAACTGCAATCGATCTTCTTTCAAAGAAGGCTATTAAGGATACTGAAGAATATGCTGAGACAAAGAAGGATATTAGTGATTATAAGACAACATTAGACCTATTACTTTCTTATTTCGCAAATGGTCAAATAAGTGATTATGAATCAAGCCTTGGTAAGTATAATTTCTTAAAACTATATTTCCATCAAACAGATGTTGATGATATCGTTGATGACTATTATAGAGTAGAGGATGCAACTGCTAAGATTTTAACAGATTATGCTAATAACACAGCATTCTACCAAATGGTTCAATCATATGCTAAGCAAGCATATGAGGATTCATTTACTATGTCTGCAACAAATATTCAAATCTATGTTGATATGGATGAGGATTCATTACCAGATCTAGATTTCGATTGGAATACTGCAATCCCTGGTGATTCAACTAAGACATATGCTGATTATGCAATTGAATTAATGCAAACATTCATCACACGTATGGAAAACGCAGATGGTACATTCGCTACAACATTATCATCAATGGTTGAGGAATATCAATCATCTGGAAGATTTAAAAACGGTATTGATGAATATGACGGAACAAATGAAGAATATGACCCAACAAATCCTGAAACAAGATGGGCTAAGTATAAGAGAGCTGGTATTTATGTTAAGACTATTGAATATACAGATGTTAAGATTTCAACATATGAATCTTCATCTGATTTAACAGTAGCTACAAACTCAGCTAAGGCTAGATTACATGAGCTATATAATACTATCGCTATGTATGATACATTCCCATCTGAGTATCTAGATAGTGCGTCATACGAAGGAAGCGGAGCTACTGGATGGCTTATGACTAACTCACTTGGCGAGACAATGGGATATTCTATGCTACTTGTAACTTCATGTACTAAGAGAAGTAGTGCAGAATTCGAGGCTAAGGATGACGTTAATGGTAGATATACTGATATCGTAATTGAGTATGATGACGTTATTAAGAATATTGAAAATATTTATAATGATTCAAAGAATACAGCTTCAATTAACCAAATCATTCTATTCGTTTATGAGTATTTAAATTATAAAACTTCAGCATTCTTCCCATCATCAGTTCAATCTTATATTACAGATTTCATTATGCCAGTATATGAAAAATATACAGCATCAGCTACACAACGTGAGCTATTATTTGCTAAGACTCTTTCATCATCTATTACATTCGCAAATAGTGATAATGACGAAAGATTAACTGAAATGATGAGTATCAATAGACGCCAGGATGATAATTATCTTGATGATGCTGATGAGGCATATCTATTTGATAATTGGTGGAATACAGTATTAACATTAGGGGATGGTGAATAATATGAAGAAGAGCTTAATTTCATTAGCTGTCCTAGGACTTTCAACAATGGCTTTAGTATCATGTGGAACAACTGTTAATTCAGAAACTCCATATGGAACTATTTCTGATATAGATTCATATGCTACTCTTGGAGATTATTCAATCTCTAAGAAGCAGCTATATGATTTAATGCGTAGCAGTGGTTATAGCAGTGTATTAAAGAGCATCAAAGAGAAAATGTTCTCTGATGTAATAACAGATAAGACTTATTTTGAATATTCACAGGCTAATGACCCAGATGATTATTATACAATTAATCAAAATCTTGTTAGTGCAATATATGGTGCTTCAACTGTTGATGCATATAAGGCACTTACAGATGAGAATAAGGCTACTCAAATTGAAAAATATGTAGATACATTATTTAATAATGGAACTAAGAAGAACGATGGAAGCTATTTTACAAAGGCTGATATCGAGGCTATTACTATTTCATTTACACAGGATGAAAATGGTGATGATCAATTCGTAGCAGAATTCCCATATGAGCTTTATGAATCATATGTATTTGATATGGCAATGAATAATTATGCATTAGCCCAATTAAAGAACAAGGATTTCAAATACTATTATGGTAAGAAATATATCTCTGGAGTAGGAGAGAATAAGTATTATGTCGAGGATGATGACGTCTCAGATTATTACTATTCTACTGGAAAGAACTTTAGAGAATATCGTGGTATTGTAATTAAGTTTGCGTCATACGCACAAGCAGAGCGTGTTATGCAGGCTGCATTTGCTACAACAGGATCTTCTACAATTGATGATTCAAATTATTTACAGCAATATCTTGCAATTTATAATTTAAAGAATGCTACAAAGTCAGACCTTTCAATTGATAATTATATGACTGATGAGCAAACAAATCTTTCTGTAACTAAGGAAAAGAATAGATTAACTTCTAACTATTCTGCAACATTCGAGACATTCTTCAAGGAAATGGAGGATGGAGATTATCTTACAACTCCATTCAATGTTGATGGTTCATATTACCTAGCATACCGTATTTCTGGAGAAGAGGTTGTTGAATGGGACGAGCTTCCTGAGGAGGAAAGAAAACCAGGTGATGGTAGTACAGTATATGATGAAATGCTTGACTACATCCTTGAGGACAAGACTATTTCAACACTAGCATCTACTATTGTAAGTGATGCATTAGAGGAAATGGTTGAGGACGGAAATATTGAAATCTATGATCCTTTAATTGGATACAATTTTAAGAAGGATTATGATGATTTCACATATACTAAGACTTCAAATTCAGATTATATTTATAAGTTTACATATGATGGTGAGGAGTATACATATACTCCAGAGGAGCTTTATAATGAGCTTGAGCCAGCAAATGGAACATCCTTTGCCTTATCTTATTTAAAGAATCAATGGGCATTAAGCTTATCATATATTTCAGATTTAATTGATGATGATACATATGATGATTATAAGGATGATTTATCTGATGAGATTAAATCATATAAGAAGGGAAAAAAGGATGTTTCTAAGAAGCTTGGGACACAAACTTACCTTCAAATCACTTATGGTGTATCAACAAAGGCTGAGGTTTTATCTAATAAGAAGGCATCTATGATTTTAGATAAGCTTTCTACATACTTTGGAAATCCAGCAAATGCTGATTCTACATTTGATACAACATCAACTTTATTTACACAATTTGCATCTATTTATGAGGATATTTATGATTCATATTTCAATGCATCAATTTCTCATATCCTAATTTCAGTAGATGAGAATTATAGTGGTTCATATTCTGATCCTGATGTTTATAGAGCATCATTAGAGGAAATTGATCCAAACCTTGCTGCTGAATTTGATGCTGCTGTATTAAATATTGTTAATGCAATTATTGCTGAGGTTAAGATTTTAACTCCAACATTAACTGTAACTGATGCCCTATCATATATTGTAGAAGCATTTAACAATAATTATAAGATTGGTTCACTATCTTATACTCATGGTAGTGATGTATATTGGAATGACCTTAAGACTGTATTCCCTATTGTATTAACAAGCGAGGATTTATCAAGTATTGATTTATTCAGTGCTTCTAATTATATGGAAGAGTTCAGCCAAAGAACTAAGGAATTATATGATAAGGTAATTGATGGTACATATGATGAGGATTTAATGGAGGAGACTGGTATTTTCGAATTCGATACTCCTCAAACATCTCTATCTTCATTATGTAAGACTGTTTATGGATATCATATTCTAAACATCTATGATACTGATGAGGTTGATTCTGCTAAATTTGCATCTACTTCAGACTCTAAGGCTTCTGATGATGATGAATATAACCAATATGAGCATTTAGAGGTTGTATTAATTCCTGATGACGCAGATGGTGGAGACGATGATGATGACGATCCTGAATATGTGATTTACGCTAATGGATATTCAGATACTGTATATGCATCTGCATCACAGCTATTTGTATATTTCTATGAGCAAACTGTTATGGGTTCTCATACATTATTAAAGACTTCAGTTAATACTGCAATTTCAACAGTATTTAGCGGAGCTATCACATTCTATACTTCAACTAATTTCCAAAATTGGAAGTATTTAACATATGAATTATCTGCATTAACATTTACTGATGATGCAAATAAGAAGGATATGTATTTAGATTGTCTTGGAAGATCATTATATAGCTATTCAACTCATGATTTTACACTATATACTGATTGGACAGATACTACAAAGTATGATTGGTCAATTGATTATAATTTTATTTGGTCATAATTAAAAATATTAGGATGTATTGCAAAATACATCCTTTTATTATTTGAAAAATTATTATATAATTTTTATGGTGAATAATATGAAAATTGCAATGGTCGCATCTGGTTCTAAAGGAAATATGTGCTATATAGAATCAGAAGGTACTAAAATATTAATAGATGCTGGTATTTCATGTAAGAGATTAACAAAATTTTTAGATGACAATAAAATTGATGGCAATTTTAGTGGAATTCTTATAACACATGAGCATACAGATCATATATCTGGTTTATTACAAATAACAAAGAAGTATAAATGCCCTCTTTATATGACTGCGGGTACTCGTAGAGGTATTAGAGAAAAAAGTAATGGTATAAGTATTATTGATAATAATGATATAAGAATTATTGGTCAAAGAGAATCCTTTGAAATTGGGGACTTTTTTATAGAATCATTTCCAACATTTCATGATGTATATGAGCCATGCTGCTATAAGGTTACAAGTCAAAATAAATCAATTGTATATATAACAGATACAGGATATGTGCCAACAGCATTCTATGAGCTATTATCTAATGCATCATGCTATGTAATGGAGGTAAATCACGATCCTGAGCTTTTAATGAATTCATCTCGTCCTTATGAAACTAGAGTAAGAATTCTTGGAGATTCAGGGCATTTATCTAATGAAGATGGATTAGATCTTTTATCTCATATAATGGGTGAAAATACAAAGGTTGTATTTTACGCGCATATATCAGAGGAATGTAATTTATGGAATATTATCGAATCTGAATCTAAAAGAATATATGAAGGGTATAGCCTAGATGTATCTGGAATACGCTTCATATATACTAACCAGCTTTCAACAGAGGTGATTAGTTTATGAAAATAGAGATTATTAGCGTTGGAAAAATAAAGGAGCAATATTTCAAGGATGGTATTGCTGAATATAAAAAAAGGCTTGGGAAATATGCGACTATTGAAGAAAAGGTAGTAAATGATGAGCCTAATAAGGATATGGATAGTGAGGCCTTATGTGCTGAAGTTAAAAGAATTGAGGGAGAAAGAATCCTTAAGGCTATATCACCTCAGGCATATGTAATAGCTCTTGATTTAAGAGGAGAAATGCTTGATTCAGTGCAGTTTGCTAAAAAAATTGATGAGATTTTTGCATATAAAACAGGAACCATAGATTTTATTATAGGTGGTTCATTAGGATTAAGCCCTGAGGTGATTAAAAGGGCTGATTATAAGCTATGCTTTTCAAAAATGACATACCCTCATAAACTTATGAAACTAATCCTGTTTGAATCTATTTATAGAGCATTTAAAATTAACAATAATGAGATATATCACAAATAAAATTTGCCCTTCCTCAGAGGGGCCTTTTTAATTATTTTAAAAGTCAAGTGGTTTTATTGACTAAAAATGGGCTATGTGATAAAATTGTAAATGGTATAAATCGCATAGATTTGAAACAAATTTGGAGGAAAATAAAATGTCAAATGTACAAAATTTACCATTAATTAACGAAGTTAATAAGAAGGAAGTTAAGCCAGTAAAGATTATGCAATTTGGAGAAGGAAACTTCTTACGTGCATTCGTTGACTGGATTGTAAACCAAACTAATAAGGCAACTGATTTTAATGCAGGTGTTGTAGTAGTACAACCAATGCCATTTGGACGTTGCGCAGACCTTGCAAAGGCTGATGGTTTATATACATTATATCTACAAGGATTACAAAACGGTAAGGCTGTAAGAGAGCATGAGATTATCAAGTGCTTACAAGACTTTATTGATCCATATACTCAATATGACAAGTATCTTGAGTATGCAGCATCAGATGATCTTGAGTTTATAATTTCAAACACAACTGAGGCTGGTATTGCTTATGATGAGACTGATACTGATTTAACAGTATGTCCTAAGTCTTATCCAGGAAAGCTTCTTGCTTTCTTAAAGAAGAGATATGAGCTTGGTAAGAAGGGATTATTCATTATCACTTGCGAGCTTATTGATTACAATGGTAAGGAACTTAAGAGAGTTCTTGTTGAGCAAGCTAAGAACAACAAGCTTGATGAGAAGTTCATTAACTGGATGGTTACAGAGAACAAGTTCTACAATACTCTAGTTGACCGTATTGTTCCAGGATACCCTCGTAATGAGGCAGAGGAGTTCCAAACTGCTCTAGGATATCAAGATCAAAACATGGTAGTTGGAGAAATTTTCCACCTATGGTGTATTGATGCTAACACAGTTGAGGATAAGGCAGAGGCTAAGGCTAACCTTGAGGTTTTAAGAGCTAAGCTTCCAACTGAGAAGGCTAACCTAAATGTATTATTTGTTGATTCAATCGTACCTTATAAGCAAAGAAAGGTTAAGATTCTTAACGGATCACATACTACATTAGTTCCAGTTTCATACCTTGCTGGTATTGATACTGTAAGAGAGACAATTGAGGATGAGCAATTAGGAAAGTTCGTTAAGGAGTTTATCTTTGATGAGGTTATTCCTACAATTGATATTCCACAAGACCAAATGGTTGCATACTCTAATTCAGTATTAGAGCGTTATATGAACCCATATGTTCGTCATGAGCTTATGAGTATCGCTCTAAACTCTGTTACAAAGTATAAGACAAGAGTTTTACCTACAGTTCTTCAAAACCTAGAGAAGGGTAAGATGCCAACTCACGCATTATTCGGACTTGCTGCATTAATCGTCTTCTACAAGGGAGAAAGAACTATCAACAATACAGCTATCGCTTTAAATGATGATCCTAAGTTCATTGATTTCTTCAAGAATGAGTGGGCTACATTCGACGGATCTAAGGAGTCTGTATGCAAGATTGTTAAGGATACTTTAGGAATGAAGGATCACTGGGAAGTTGACCTTAATGAGTGCGCAGGTGTAACAGAGTTCGTTTGCAACGCTGTATACGCAATTGCTACAAAGCCAATGCGTGAAGCATTAAAGGAAATTATTAAGTAATAAAAAATAATACATTAATAAAAATGTATGAGTAAAAGGGTGATGAAATGAACGATTATATTATAATACACCAAACTGATAATGTTGCTGTAGTACTAAGACCTTTTAAGAAGGGTGAAGTAGTTGAAGGTGTAACATTATTAGAGGATATTCCTCAAGCACATAAGGTTGCGTTAAAGCCTATTGCTGTAGGAGAAAATATTATTAAGTATGGTTCACCTATTGGACATGCTACAGCTGACATTAAGCCAGGTATGCATGTTCATACTCAAAATGTCGCAACTAACCTTGATGACGTTATTGAGTATAAGTATGAGCCAAACTATCCACCTGTTCTTGGATATAAGTCTGACAGAACAGTTGATGTATACGCTCGTAAGAGTGGTGAGTTTGGTATTAGAAATGAGCTATGGATTGTACAAACTGTAGGATGCGTTTCTGGTATGGCTCGTGATATGATCGAGCAATTTAAGGCTCAATATGATACATCTGAAATTGATGGTATTTATACATTCCAGCATCCATTTGGATGTTCTCAAATGGGAGGAGATCTTGCTCTTACAAGAACTCTTCTTCAGGACATGGTAAAGCATCCTAATGCAGGAGGAGTTCTTGTAGTAGGACTTGGATGTGAGGAAAACCAAATTGATAAATTTAGAGATACTCTTGGATCTTATGATGAGGATAGAGTTGAGTTCCTTGTAGCTCAAGACTATGCTGATGAGGTTGAAGAGGGAGTTAAGAGACTTAAGAAGCTATATGATAAGATGAAGGGTGATAAGAGAGTTACAAAGCCTCTATCAGTACTTCGTATTGGTCTTAAGTGTGGTGGTTCTGATGGTATGTCAGGTATTACAGCTAACCCACTTCTAGGACGTTTATCTGATTTCTTATCATTAAATGATGCTACAACAGTTTTAGGAGAGGTTCCTGAAATGTTTGGAGCAGAGAAGCTTTTAATGGCTCGTGCTAAGGATGAGGCTACATTTAATAAGATTGTAAAGCTTATTAATGATTTCAAGATTTATTTTAAAAATCATCATCAGGTTATTTATGATAATCCATCACCAGGAAACAAGGCTGGAGGAATCACTACTCTTGAGGATAAGTCTTTAGGATGTACACAAAAGGGTGGAGCTTCTAAGGTTAATGGTGTTCTAGCTATGGGTGATAGAGTAGAGGAGAAGGGACTTAACCTAATTTCTACTCCAGGTAACGATTTAGTTGCTGTTACAACACTTGCAGCTGCTGGATGCCAAATGGTATTATTCACAACTGGAAGAGGAACACCATTTGGAGGATTTGTTCCAACTGTTAAGGTTGCAACAAATAGTGCTATGGCTAATAAGAAGCAAAATTGGATTGATTTCAATGCAGGTGATTTAGTAGATAAGATGGATATGGATCAATTACTTGAGAACTTCATTGATTTAATTTGCGATATTGCATCTGGAAAGAAGCAAACTTGCAATGAAAAGAACAACTTCCGTGAGATTTCAATCTTTAAGGATGGAGTAGTTCTATAATTATAAAAAAGATAAAAGAAGGAGAAACATAATATGCAAAATTTTATGGATAAGGATTTCTTACTTACTACTGAGACAGCTAAGAAGCTATATCATGAGCATGCAGAAGGAAAGCCTATTATTGATTATCACTGCCACCTACAACCAAAGGAGATTTATGAGGACAAGAAGTTCCGTAACCTTGCTGAGGTTTGGCTAGGAGCAGGAGATAGATACGGAGACCACTATAAGTGGAGAGCTCTTCGTGCTAGAGGATATGAGGAGGATTCTATTTCAGGAAACGTTCCTGGAAAGACTTTAGAGGAGTCTGATTATCAAAAGTATTATCAATTTGTAGAGTCTATGCCTTATTTCGTAGGAAACCCTCTATATCACTGGTCTCATTTAGAGATGCAAAGATATTTCGATATCTATGATGTAATTAATACAAAGAATGCTAAGAAGATTTGGGATGCAGCTAATAAGAAGCTTGAAACTTTAACTGCACGTGAAATGATGTACAAGTTCAACGTTAAGGTTGTATGTACTACTGACGACCCAGTTGATGATCTTCACTATCATAAGCTAATGAAGGAGGACAAGACTTTAAAGGTTGATGTTCGTCCTGCATTCCGTCCTGACAAGGCTATTAATGTAGAACTTGATTGGTTCGGAGCTTGGGTTGAGCAATTATCTAAGGTTGTTGGATATAAGCTTGATTCAGTAGATGCTTTAACTAAGGCTTTAGCAGAGCGTATTGAGTTCTTCCATTCTATGGGTTCTCGTTTATCAGACCATGCTCTAGATGTAGTTCATTATGCACCTGCAACTAAGGAAGAGGTTAACGCAATTTACCTTAAGGGATTAAAGAATGAGCCTATTACTGCTGAGGAAGAGGATAAGTATAAGGGATATATCCTTCTATTCTTAGGTAAGGAATATGCTAAGCATGGTTGGGTACAACAATACCATATCGGTGCTTTAAGAAATAATTCTAAGTCTATGCTTAAGAAAATTGGTCCAGATACAGGATTTGATGCAATTGAGGATCAAGTTTATATGGAGAAGCTTTCTGCATTACTAGGAGCTCTAGATGCAGAGGATGCACTTCCTAAGACTATCCTTTATGATCTAAACCCTCGTGATAACTATGCATTAATGGTATTAGCTGGATGCTTCCAAAAGGAAGGAGTTAAGAACCGTGTTCAAGTAGGTACTGCTTGGTGGTTCCTAGATCAACAGGATGGAATGAGACAAAATATGGAGACTATGATGCAGGTTGCTATCATCTCTCAAACAGTTGGAATGCTAACTGATTCTCGTTCATTCTTAGCTTATCCACGTCATGAGTATTATAGACGTCTTCTTTGCCAAATGCTTGGTAATCTAGTTGAGTCAGGACAATATCCTGCATCTGAGCTAGATACATTAGGACAAATCGTTGAGGACATTTGCTATAATAACGCTCACGAATATTTCGGATTATAAGATAAAAATTACTAATAAATAAAGGCTTGAATATCTCAAGCCTTTATAATTATTAAGGAGGAATGACTTTTGTTTTCAATTAATAATACATTAATTAGATTAATGGAAGAAACAGAAACCACAGAATCTACAACTACTGAAAAAATCAAAGTGAACCTATCATCAAAGGAATGGTGGCTAAGCAAATGGGAAGAGGTAAAGGAATGGGCAACAACTAAGGGTGTAAGATATTTAATTGCATTCTTTATAATGCTTATCTGCCTTAAGATAATTGATCTTGTTTGTAAGAGATTTTATAAGCGCCTTATTAAAAAGCAAGCTGATGCGACTATTTCTAAGGTCTTTGTTGGTATTACATCTAAAGCTTTAAAGATTTTAGTATTCTTAATGTTTTTAGCTTATATTGGTATTGAAACAGCATCTGTTTCAGCTGTTATTGCGGCATGCTCTGTAGGACTTGGACTAGCTGTTCAAGGAGCGTTATCTAATTTTGCTGGTGGTATATTAATTATATTAACTCGTCCATTTAGAATTGGAGATTATATTGAAGCACAGGGTAAGTCTGGTACAGTTGAGGATATTCACCTTTTCTATACTGAGGTTGTAACTGTTGATAATGTAGTTAATATGATACCTAATGGAATTCTTGCTAATGGAGTAATTACAAATAAGAGTATGAAGGATACTCGTCGTGTTGATGAGGTATTCCCTATTTCATATGATGCTGATTTTAAAAAGGCTGAAGCCGTTATTATAGATATATGCAAGAAGAATAAGCTAATCTTCTCAGATCCTGCTCCATTCTGCCGTATATCAAATTATGCTGATTCATCAATTGACCTTACATGCCGTGTATGGGTTAAGGCAACTGATTATTGGGATGTTCATTTCTATCTTCTTGAAGAGGTTAAGAGGGCATTTGATCTTAATGATATTGAAATTCCATATAATAAGATGGATTTATATGTCGTTAATAAAACACAAGATAATGAAAAAGCCCCTACAAAAAAGGCCACTGTAAAGAAGACTACATCAGCTAAAAAATAATAAAAAATAAGAATGTAAGCAATTACATTCTTTTTTTATGATAACAAAGGTATATAATTAAATCATTGAGGTATTAATTATGAATTTTACAACTACATTATATAATGTGCTTATAGTGCTATTATTTGCTCTTCCGGCATTTATTTTAGCAAAGCTAAAAAGAGTAGACGTGGCACATTCAAAATCTATAGCCACAATTTTATTATATGTTTTATCACCTTGTATGATAGTAAATGCATTCCAGGGAGTAGAACGTAGCTCTCATATGGCAAAAAACATGCTTATATTTACTCTTATAACCCTAGAATTACAGCTTATTATGATAATACTTGCGTTTTTGGTAGCCTATATATTAGACAAGAATAAGCCAGAGGAAAATCATTTGAAGAAGGTAGGACTTGCAGGTACAGCTTTAGGTAATGTTGGCTTTTTTGGGCTTCCTATTGTAACTGCATTACTTCCAGATTATCCAGAGGCTGCAGTCTATTCATCATTATTCGTTTTATCAATGAACCTTATAATATTTACTGTAGGAGCATATGCTGTAACTGGAAAGAAGGAATATATGAGTATTAAGGGTATTATATTAAATCCTACAACTATTTCTGTTGTAGTAGCCTTAATACTTTATGCATTTGATATTCGCTTTGCAAAAACTATGGGAGATTTTGGACCAATACTATCAAATGCTATAGAATTATTAGCTAAGATGACTACACCAATATCTATGATTGTTTTAGGTATTAGGCTTGGTACTACATCACTTGTAAAGGTATTTACTAATTATCATGCCTATATTGTATCAATTATGAAGCTTGTGGTGTTCCCACTAATGTGCTTTGCAATTGTTTATTTTACACCACTACCATATTCAATGAGGGCATCTATTGTAATACTTGCCTGTGCACCTTGCGCATCAGTATTATTGAATCTTGCTGAGCTTCTTGGTAGTGAGCAGGAATATGCGGCAAATGTAGTATTAATATCTACATTACTATCTGTTATTACAATGCCTTTAGTTCTTTTAATTCTTTAAAATTATTTATAAATGTGTTATCATATAATAGATTGGAAATTGGAGTTGAAAATATATGGAATTTGATCATAAGAAAATTGAAAGTAAATGGCAAAAATATTGGGAAGAAAACGATACATTTAAAACTGATGTATGGGATTTTTCAAAGCCTAAGTTTTATGCATTAGATATGTTCCCATATCCATCAGGACAAGGACTACATGTAGGACATCCTGAAGGATATACAGCAACTGACATTGTATGTCGTAAGAAGAGAATGGAAGGATACAATGTATTACATCCAATGGGATTTGATTCATTTGGACTTCCTGCAGAGCAATACGCTATTAATACAGGAAATCATCCTGAAGGATTTACATTAAGAAATATTGCGACATTTACAAAGCAATTAAAGATGCTTGGTTTCTCTTTTGATTGGAGCAAGCAGGTATCTACTTGTGATCCTAAGTTCTACAAGTGGACACAATGGATTTTTAAGCAGCTTTGGAAGGATGGACTTGCTCGTCAAATAGATATGCCAGTTAACTGGTGTGAGGAGCTTGGTACAGTACTTGCAAATGATGAGGTTATTGATGGAAAATCAGAGCGTGGAGGATTCCCTGTTGTACGTCGTAATATGAAGCAATGGGTACTTGATATTCCAGCATATGCTGAGAAGCTTCTTGCAGGTCTTGATACGCTTGATTGGCCTGAATCTACTAAGGCAATGCAACGTAACTGGATTGGTAAGAGTGTAGGAGCACACGTTACATTTAAGGTAGATAATACTGATTATAATTTCACTGTATTTACAACTCGTTGCGATACATTATTTGGAGCTACATATTGTGTACTTGCCCCTGAACATGAGCTTGTAGATTTAATCACTACAGATGCTCAAAAGGATGCTGTTAAGGCATACAAGGCTGAGTGCAGTAAGAAGAGCGATTTAGAGCGTACAGAGCTTAATAAGGAAAAGACAGGAGTATGGACAGGAGCGTATGCTGTTAACCCTGTTAATGATAAGAGAATTCCTATCTATATTTCAGATTATGTTCTAGCTTCATATGGTACAGGTGCTATTATGGCAGTACCTGCCCATGACCAAAGAGATTATGACTTCGCTAAGAAGTTTAACCTAGATATTATCCAAGTACTAGAGGGTGGAGATATCAGCAAGAAGGCATATGAAGAGGATGGTCTTCATATTAATTCAGGATTCCTTAATGGTCTTAACAAGGAAGACGCAATCAATAAGATGATTGAATTCCTTGAGGAAAAGGGAATTGGTAAGAAGAAGATTTCATATAGACTTCGTGAGTGGATTTTTGCACGTCAAAGATATTGGGGAGAACCTATCCCTGTAGTTCACTATAAGGATCATGATGAGGTTTTACCTGATGATGAGCTTCCTCTTGTTTTACCTGAGCTTGATGATTATAAGCCAAAAGTTAATGGTACAGCACCTCTTGAAAATGCAGAGAAATGGAAGAAATATACAAATCCTAAGACTGGTGAGGCTGGTAAGCGTGAGACTAATACAATGCCAGGTTCAGCAGGATCTTCATGGTATTTCTTACGTTATATTGATCCACAAAACGATAAGGCATTTGCTGATCCAAAACTTCTAAAACACTGGATGCCAGTAGATCTATATGTTGGTGGACCAGAGCATGCGGTAGGACATCTATTATATTCTCGTTTCTGGAATGAGTATTTATATGACAAGGGACTTGTACCTTGTGCTGAGCCATTCAAGAAGCTAGTTCATCAAGGTATGATTCTTGGAACTAATGGAGAAAAGATGAGCAAGTCTCGTGGTAATGTAATTAACCCAGATGATGTCGTTAATGAATATGGTGCAGATACACTTCGTTTATATGAAATGTTTATGGGACCACTTATGGCAGAAAAGCCATGGAGTGAAACAGGTCTTGATGGTGCACGTAGATTCCTTGATAGAGTATATCGTTTCACAGTATCAGAGGATACAAAGAAGAAGATGGTAGATACTCCAGTTAAGGAACTTGAATTATTATATAATCAAACTGTAAAGAAGGTATCAGAGGATTATGATACATTAAACTTCAATACAGGTATTTCACAATTAATGATTTTCTTAAATGAAATATCAAAGGCTCCTAAGATTAATAAGGAGTATGTTGAGGGACTTGTAAAGATGCTATCACCAATAGCACCTCATATGTGCGAAGAGCTTTGGGAGAAGCTTGGACACACAAATACTATTGCATATGAGGCATGGCCAAAGTATGATGAGTCAAAGCTTGTAGCTTCAACTATTAATATAGTTGTTCAGGTTAATGGAAAGCTTCGTGATACCCTAGAGGTAGCACAGGATGCATCAGCTGATGATATTAAGGCTATGGCACTAGCTTCTGAAAAGGTAAAGAAGTTTACTGAAGGATTAAATGTTGTTAAGGTAATTGTTGTACCTAAGAAGCTTGTAAATATAGTAGTTAAATAATAAGTAGGGTAGTGGTTTTTACACTACCCTTTCTTTTGGGTTATATATATAAATATATAATGCTTGTTCAAAAACACTATATAAGTTTGCTTTTTTTAGCAAAAGAGAGTATAATTACAATGAGATAGAATTGAAATCTTTCTTTCATTATATGCCTATAATGCTAAGTGGATTTATGTAATATAATCAATAAATAATGAAGAATTAAGAAAAACATTAATTCATACTCAGAGGGGAGCATGATATTATGAAGAAAAATTTAATATTATCAATAGTATCATTATGCTTAGCCTCTATGCTTATGGTATTTATGGCTTTTGCCTGGTATACAACTAATTCAGTCGTTAAATCATCAGTTGTAATTAATGTTACTGGTGGTTCTGATTGCTCATATGAATTACAATACTATGATGCCACAGAGGATGATTGGATTGATGTCAGTACAGCAGGTCAAATCTCATTTGATAAATTTGATCCAGGAGACGCTATGTATTTCCGTTTCGTTGTAGCATCATCAAGAACTGAAAACTCAGTTTTACAGGCAAAATATAACAACTATTCAACTACCAAAACAAATGATATAGATATCGATGTTGATGATATGGTTGTTTATTATAGTGGAGTTGCAATATTTGATATTACAGAAAATACAGATACAGCTACTAAGACTACATATCCTTATTGTGTTCAAATAGAAGATGAGACAGTATATCTTATTACAGCTACAGGAGATTATATAATAGTAGATGATTATAAGATGGAGAAGGCTATGAATTCCTATAATCTAGGAAGTACAGAGGAAGACTTGTTACCAAATGAGCTTCCAGCGTTCTCAACACTTACAGCTCAAACACTAGATGATTATATATTTGGATCTGGTGGTACTACAATTTATGCATCAACTCTTACATATGCATATTTTGCAATAGAATATGAAAACTTTGAGAGCTCAAGCTCTACAGGTAAATATTTATCTAATAATTATTTCGTATATCAATCATTCTCAATCGAAACAATAAATATTTATCTATAAAATTATAAAGGAAAATTGAAGGAAAGGAGAAAACAATATGAAAAATAAAAGATTTTTAATAACTATAGTTATTGGAATGATTGCGATTGCAATTGTATCAATTGGAATAGTTTATGGTTGGTTCTTAAATCTTTCACAAACAGACCCTATTAATGCTAATACTAAGGGAATTGTTTTCTCTTATGATATAACAGATGGAACTACAAAAAAGACAGATGTAGGAACATATAACATTGAAAATGTAGCATTTTTTGATATAGATGATGATGGTGAGGGACACTATTTTGCATCTATGGCATGTGAAATTAAAATTGATATCACTAATGTATGTGAAGATAATTTAAGTATTACAATTAGCTTTAATGGAGATCAGGATTCAGAAAGTGATACTGAACCAGTTCTTATGGCTTTAATAACTGATGAAAGACTTACTGATTCATCATCATATAGCACAGTAAATGATTGCTTAGATGATTTAAAGCAGGATAGTGATCCACAAACATTTGATGTATCTTCACTTGCACCTGAAGGTGTTAGCAGTGTGTATTTATATATATTTGGAGTTCAGCCAATTGATACTGCTGATAATTCATTCTTTGATGATACATATAAGTTTGTTATAACTATTAGAGCGGTAAAGGGGGAATCTGAATAATGAAAAATAGAAAGATTATTATTACAGTATTAACCTTAAGTATTGCTTTATTCATAACAGCTTTCGTATTTGCAGAATATTACTATCAAAGAACTATTCAGGACCAGGAGGTTGGACTTGGAAGTATTTCTATAAAGGATAGTAGCTATTTAAGCTATGCAGGAAAAGATGATGATGGTTATACAACTACAAGACTTGCAGAGCCTGAAAAGTTATCAACATCTGAAAGAATTACATGCTATGCAACTGAAAAGACAGGATATACTGGTGAAAATGAATATATGTCACTAAATCAATTAGGATTTGAATTCTCATATACAAATACAATTGATGTATATATAAGAGTTCAGGTTCTTAGAGGATGGATTTCTAGAAAGTATTATTCAGGATCACAGGAATCTAAGGATGATTATATAGCTGAGGATAATACAAATAGATATAGTGTAGCTAGTGGTGTGACAGCTGATAATTATTCAAATTATTATACTCTTACAGCAACTAAGGCTACATCATATAATGACAAAGCTACATATTATACACTAAAGGGTAGTATGTATGTACAGGCAAAGGGTGTAACAAGCACATCATTTAGTGATGCTACATATTACACATTAAATATCTCAAAGGCTACATCATATAGTAGCCAAACTACATATTATTTTAATTCTAATTCACCATTCTCAGTTCAAAATGATAATTGGTATTATGATAATACATCTGGATATATTTATTATAAGGCTGTATCTGAGGGTAGTGATAGCACAGAAGAAAAGACATTATCCTTTGATATTGATGAGAATTATACATATATCCTAGACGAGACTACAATAGGATATCGTGAAGCCATTTTGGTAGATGTAGGATTTAATATTGATATAATTCAAGCAAATCGTGCAAAGTCAAAATGGGGAATTGATATGGAGAGCTATTTTGATTAGCAATCTTAATTTTTAAGGCGGGTGATACCTATGAAGAGAAATAAAAAACTAGGTGCTTTAATGATATCGTTAATATCTGTATTAAGCGTTGTTTTAGTACTTTCTTTTATCATAGTTAAAAACACAAAGAATAGTAGCTCACCAGAATTCGATAAGACTACTACTTCTTATATTTCAAGTGAAAGTGAAATAATCTCAGAGGGAGAAGGAAGAGAAGAAGCAGATAGCTATTTAAGACTTAATACCTTATATACTATCAGCGGTTCTACAGTATCAAGAAATTCAACATCTTATGATGGTAATACTGTGATTTCAATTTCAACTCCAGAGGAGCTATATGCATTCTCATATCTATGCTATACAAATCAAGCATTCTTATCTTATGATTATGCATTATTAAATAATATTGATTATACAAACTATGGAGTAAGCCACTATTTCTATCCAGTTGGATGCCTTGGTACAGCTTTTAGCGGTACATTTAATGGAAATGGTTATGACATTACAGAGCTTACATTAGCTCCACTAACAGATTCTAATACAGCAAGCGGTGGACAATTTGCTAGCTATTCAAATATTACTTATTTCGCTATGTTCGGACAGGTTGGAACAAGCGGAGTAATAGAGAATTTAGGTTTAATTAATACTAATATTAATATCAATGCTCCATCTTTAGCAAATCTTGAGTTCATATCTCCATTAGTTGGAGTTAATAATGGTACTATTAGATATACATATGCTCAAGATTTAAGAGATGCCTCAACAGAAGAGGGAGGAATTACTGCAGCTGGTGCATACCAGGTTTCAGGATTAGTTTCTTTAAATAATGGCGTAATGCAGAACTCATATACTGCATATTCTATAATTGTTAACTATACATTATCAATGACTGTTGTGTTCTGGCATGAAATCTTGATTCAAAATGACGGGACTATTTCAAACCTTTATTATTTTAATAATTCTATTCCTACTGAGACAGGATATTCTGAGACATCAGATGGAAAAGAAAAGATTATATATGATGCCACTCTTATCGGAAGAACTCAAACAAGAGAAGGATTTGGAGCAACATATGTTGAAACATTACAGGAATTAAACGAAAAGGTTGTAGAAAGCTCAAATGAGTGGTATTCTAACACATCATATGGACAGGATTTGACAAAGCCACTAGAAAATGTGTTAACACCAATTCTTCGTGGATTAGAATATGATGCATCAACAAAGACATTTACTATTACAGATGAGTATGACTACATTTATATGTATGAGTTATTCAATATAAGCTCATATTTCGCATCAAGTGCAATTACATATAAGTTTGTAAATGATATTGATTTAAAATATATTCCTACAGAAAATTATGTTTATGAGTCTAATATTGGATGTAATTTTGTAGGTACATCATCTGATAGAAAGTCAATTCTAAAAGCAAATGGTGAATATTCAGAATATCCAACAATTTTTAATGCGACTGTATTCAATACAATTGTAAATGAAGGAATGAATTGCTATGGAGTATTCCCTTGGTTTACAGGAAGTATTGACGGATTAAATTTCTTCTTTGATGACACAATTTCAATTGCACCAGCATCACTTTCTTCAAATGTTAATGCAATTGGATTATTATCAGGATATGCAGAAGGAGCAAGCATTAATAATGTAAATACATATGGTGTTATAACTCTTGGTTCATATATTGGAAGAGTTTATGCCGGAGGAGCAATTGGAGTTCTTGGAGGAAATGCATCTGTTGTAAATCTTACTACTTCAGGAAGCATTACAGGAACATCTTCACAAGTATTTACTCCAGAATCAATTTCTGGATATATGAATGGTATAGCTATAGCAGGAGCAATTGGATACATGAATGATTCATATCCAAGTGTTGATACTATTCTTGCCTCAGTAACAATAACAGCACCTACATATTCATCTTCAAATAATATTGAAGCTGCAATTGGTGGAGTTATTGGAGCTGGTTATACAAATAAGGCTGTATCTTTACAAAATAAGGGAAATATTACTATAAATGGTAATTATTATAAGGCCTTATATACTGCTGGAGTAATTGGAAGATTACTAGGAGTTAAACAACAAATCTCTGGATTCCATAATCAAGGAGATATATCAGCTACAGCTGCAAATACAAATCTATATATTGCTGGAGTAGTTAATGCTGATATTCAAACAACAGCAAGTGATCTATCTGTATCACTTTATAAGAATAGTGCATCAAAATACATATTCTATGCATCTTCATTCTCAAATGGAGGTTTGTTAAGCGTTGGTAGCAAATCTACTTCAACTATGTATTCAGGAGTAGCAAATATTTTTGCCGCAAATAATTTCTTATCTACAATTTCAGGATTCTATAATCTAACATATAAATATGCCGATGATACTTCATCAAAGATTTATGATAAGGCTGCAACAAGCATTAATATGTATTATGTACCTACTTTTGGTGCAGTAATTAGTACAAATGCGACATCTTCAAATGGATTAATTACAGCTTCAACAATTTATAATTTCAGAAGCTATTCATTCACTACTACTCAATCAACATCAATAGCTTATTCATATAGTGGATGTGTAAATGGATTATATGTTACAGGTGATGAACTTCGTAATGAAGGAAATATGACATTTGCTATAAAGAATTCCTTAACTAGCGGATCTGAGCTTAAGGTTACAGGTATCGTTACTGAGGTTTCTAAGGGATGCAAAATTGAAAGTGTATATAATGGAGGAAATATTTCAATTGACTATACTGCGACTGTAACTGGAAACATTTACGCTTCAGGTATTTGCTATGCAAATAGAAATGGATTCTCTTCATCTGAAATTAATAAATTTGATCCATCAAGTGAGTCATATGATGATGACGCAACAGGATCAATTAATTATTGTATTAATAATGGAGCAATTGAGGTTACAAACTCAAATTATTCATCTATTGCAATGACTGGTTATGTCGATGTTAAGTCTGCAAATGGATCAGTTACAACTGAAAGACATTATTATGCAGGAAGCACTCCATCTGCTAATTTAGTCGGAAATATTTGTGTATCAGGTATTACTAATTATAACTATAGTGTAATTACTAATACATTTAATATTGCAGATATGTTTGCAGCAAACTATATAACATCAAAAACAAGAAATGAAATTAATGCATCAGGTCTTGTTACATATAATATCGGAAGATATGCTGTAATTGAGAACTCTGCAAATGATGGTACTATTAAGGCAATTAACCTATCATTCTATTTCGTATTTAACAACGGACAAACAAATCACTCTACAGTAACTGCTCAATATGCATTTGTAAATGCATCAGGAATTGTATGTCACAATAATATTAATGAGGATGGAAGCATTTATTCTAATGGAAATAACCATTCTAAGCAAATTATTGCCTTTACAATTAATTATGGTTCTGTATATAGCTATAATGTAGCAAGAAACTCAACTTCATCTGCTGCAGATAATTTTAGAACTATATCTGCTGGTATTTTAGGAGAGGGATTATTAAATCTTGTTAACGTAGTTAACTATGGAAATATCTATGGTTCTGAGGTATCAGGAGGAGTAGTAGGAGTTATGTTCTTCAACTCATTCAATACCGAGGTTAAGGAAGGTAATGAGGTTACATTTGCCAATACTATCAATTACGCTAACGTTTTAGTAATTGATAAGGGAGAATTAAATTATAGAGATTCTTCATATTATTGCCAATCATATTCTTCATTTAGAGCACTTGATTCATCAAGTACATGCTATTACACATCTATTGATGTTTATTCAAAGGATTATTTCAATGGTTCAGTATTTGGAATCATCAACTTCGCTGGTTCATCAAATGCTAACTATGTTACAATTAGATACTTAATAAGCTTTAATGAGGATGTTACACTAGTTGGAGCAGAGGCTCAAACACCTTCAACTGTTACAGTTGACCTATCAACATTCTATTCAGCTTATATCGATTTCGATGGTTCATATACTCTTGATACATATATTGGAAAGCCAATTGTTTATGCGCCTCTCTCAACAGGAAGCGAAAAGATAAATGGTGTTACATATTATGGAGTATTTAATAATAATTTCTCATTTAGACAAGCAGTAAATGGTAATGAGGATTATCTAGATATTGCACATTATCCAACAGATCAATTCGTATCTGATTACTTTGAGTTCGTAGGAGCTACATATATTAACCAATCATTATTAAATACAATTGGTTGGGGTGATATTGCCTATAGTGCAGCTGCAGATTCATTTGCAACTGATATTTCAGGTGTTGCAAAATATATCACATATTTAAGCTCTAATAGTACATCTACATATAATTCATTAATTACCACTGCACTATCTACTGATACATGGATTAGTAAGTGTGGAAGTGATGAATTACTTCAAATTGTACAAACTTTAATTGATAATGAGAGTAGCTCTGAGCTATTAACAATGCTTGAATATATATTCTCATCAGAGTCTACATCATATTCACTAATTACATCAGAGGCAAGAAGCGCTATATTAGAGAAGCTAATTGAAAATGATGCATCTATTGATTATTCATCAATAATAGAATCTATTATTACATATTCAAGTGAATATTCATCATCTTTAGCTGATAGCATACTTAATAATGATGATGCAGGTTCATATATTTATGAATATTTAGAGCAGCTTGATGATAATAGCCTAGCAAATATTCTTACAACTTATTGTGAATATTTAAAGAATCAATCTGCAAATTCATACTTCACATATTCAAATAGTGAGCAAATTAGATACGATATTCTAACAGCAATGTTTGAAAATATATCTGATGCGGGCTTCTATACATATTTAGCTGAGGTATTAGGAATTGATTTATCAAGTGTTAGTGTATCTGATGAATTATCAATGTATACTGGACTATCAAGCTTATCTGATAGTGAGCTTATTGCGGCATATAAAGCAATAGTATTAAATAATTCTTATGCTAATATTAAGACTTATGTTAATTCTATGAGTAGTGAGATTAATTATTATATTGATATGATTAATCGTGGATATTTGAAGACATCACTAGATAATATTTATTCTGATGCTCAAACATCTTCATCATCAACAGCTACAACTACAGTTGATGAGCGTATTGCATTATGGAATCAAATAAGAACAACAGAAGTATTTAAGAATTATTTAAATACTAAGATTACATCTGAATATATTGCAAAGGCAACAGAAGTTAATAATACATATCAAACAACAACTTACCCTTATGAAAGTGCAACAAGTTCAGCTGGAGATCTAAGCTTTACATATACGTTTGATATTACACCAAATACTTATTTCTTAGGACCATATAAGGATGTATATAAGAATCAATATTATTTTTCTACAATGACATCAGATGTTGCTCCTACCTGTGGTGATAGTAATTATACTCAACGTTCTATAATTGATGTAACTACAAAGGCACAAGCCGATTATTTATATAACAATGGATATACATATTCTTACCAATTATTCTATTATGAATATTCAGATTCATCTTCTAATAACCAATTATGTGCTGTAAGAAGAAATTTAAGTAGTGGTATTGAGAATAAGTATGCATTTACTTGGTTTAAAACTTCTAAGACAACAGACTTTACAGGTGGATTCTTACATGGAACTTATACAGATGTTAATGATTCTTGGGTTCAAGGTGAAACTTGGGTTGATGGAGAGATTTGGGTAACTGATACTTCAGGTGTTACATTTGATGCAAATGGTGGAGGAATTTCTAAATTTACTTCTTCAACATCAGGTTCAACAGGTGAAGGTGGTTACGCAGACAATCTTAATAGAACTGGTACATGGGTTATAACTGATGCTAATCAGAAGCAGCATACAGTTTCAGGTACATTAACACAGTGGGCTGATTTCATCATTGCTCATGAAATAAGACACTATATTTCTTATCCTACTTCATCAATTCATTCGACTTTAAATACAGGTTTATCTAAATATAGATCAGGAAATCGTTGGTTCGTATGGAACGGAAATGCGGTACTTACATCTCAGTATATTGATTATAGTGTTGATCAATTACTTGAGCTTGATGGATATTTAACTGCATATGCTGATGGTACAACTGTTTCATCTGATGAAAGAGATATTATTAATACATTATTTAATACATATTTTGTAACAGATTCTACTAATTTTAATAATATGGTAGCTGCAGCATTACTTGAAAAGAATGCACAAGTAGATAATGATTCATATTATTATGTTGGAACACCAGAATTTAATGCTACAACAAAGATATACTATACACTAACTGCAACACAAGCTACATCATATAATGAGTCAACAACTTATTATAAGAAGAGCGGTAATGATTATATAGTTGCAAGTGGAGTTAATAGTACAAATTATTCTTCATATTATACTGTTGTAGCAACAAGAGTTAATGATTATTATAATTACACTAATCTTTATGTTATGAAGGATGTAGATGACTATGATGCAGATTATATTAGAAATCTTATTTCTGAAAATATCTATTCTAGCACACTAGTATCATCAAAGTCTCCATTAGAATATTTATATATTCCACAATATGTTGATAGTGGTTCATTAATAACTGTAAAAGAGTATTTAATGTCTTTATCTGAGAATGTAACTTCAAAGGAAGACTTTATAGGATATTGTGCAGGAAATCAAAATGCTTATGCAAAGCTTCTGTTAGCGTTAATGAATATGAATGAGACTTATACGCCTGTAACAATCACATTCCCTGTGAATATAGGTGATAGTGAGACATCTGACGTAACAGTAGAAAATCTAGGATTATATGACCAATTAAGTGTTGTAAATAATAGTGTCACTATTGATAGTAATACATACCAATATGGTTACCAATTCTATTATCTTAGAATTTATGTTGATAGCGATTATACAAATCTTTATTTAGTGGTTAATTCAACTACATCTACAAGACTATATTATGCTTATCCTGGTGATGAATATGCTTCTGGTTATTTTACAATTAATGGTGGAACTACTGTATCTATTGATATAAACGGTAATTCATACATCGATGTATTGCTTTATAGCACAGATTATGTTGGATATGTAACATTATATAATGCATATCAAGTAAAGCTTGCGGAAAAAACTCAAACATTCACATATAACATTTTGAATGCTGGAACAAACCAAAGTGTTAATTATTTGATTTATCAATTGCCAACAGCAGATCAATTTGCCCAATTGATTGAAAATAATATGGAGATTAACGGTATAGATGCTTACAATGATGCATATACTTATAGTGTTTCAATAACTATTACTTCACATAATAATGACAGTAATGGTAATGACTTCGTTCGTTATCATAGATTTGTTTATGATGCTACTGGTACAACATCATCTACAACAGGAAATACTACAATTGCTACATCAAGTGCTAAAATAAATTATAATGCAACATATAGTTATACTATAAATACTTTACCTACTGGAAGATATGGTGCATACATTGGTTTAGTAACTTCAACTAATAATAGAACTTATGCATATTACACTGCTACAAGAGGTAATGGTGCTTTAAGAGTTAGACTTTATAGTATTGTAGCTACAATCACTTATAACTATGAAACCTTATCAGCTTCAGATAATATCGTTACTCAAGATTCTATTTATCAAACTGCAATAGAGGGATCTTCATATTCTATGGCTGATTACTACTCTGATATGTTTAATAGAAATGCAAATTATAATGATTCATTATTAGATGCAACATATAATTTAGTACCTGTAAATTATTATCAAGCAGCTTATAATAATTCATTAGTATCAAGTACATATTATGTACTATCTGGAGATACATATACATTAGCTACAGGTTCATATGATTCATCAAAGTCATATTTTGTAAGAAGTGGTAGTGGTACAGAGGAAGATCCTTATGTATATACATCATCTTCACCAACATCTACTGCTTATTATGCAACTACAACATCTACAAGCTATTATGTGCTTGATGGAGAAGATTATGTTTATGCGCAAGGTTCTTATAATAGCTCAACTACATATTACAGATATAATGGTGAATATGAAGAAGCAACTGATGTCTTAGTTAACCTTGTGGATATTTTAGGATTAAATGAAACTCACAATGATTCTGTAACTAAGGATTATTGTTTACCTGAATTAGTTGAGGCATTAATCACATCGTCAAATGAAGCGTTTATAACTTTCATCAAAAATACAATAGCTTCAAGTGATGTTGCTGATGAGGATTACGAGATTATTCTAAAATACTTAACTGAAAATATTGGATATTATTCAGTAAATGATGCAATTACAGCTGGAAAATCTGGTTTATCTACAGATTCTAAGGAAGTTGTTGCAGCAGCATATCTTGTAACTGATTATAGTAACATATTAACTAATGAAACATCAGTTTATGATAGTGCATTAAGAACTTATCTTTCATCAGGCGTATCATCACAATATCAATATATTAATTCTGATGGTTCATATGATAACGAAAAGTTTGAGGATTTCTGTAATCTAATTGGATATAATCTATCTACTTCAGGATATGGTATTTATGCATTATCATCAAATCACGGAAAGTTAAATGGAGAATTCATTCCAGATAACCTAGTACTTGATAAGATGGATGCTAACTATGCTTATTCAACAGAAGGAGAATGCTATGTTCTTGTCAATGAAGAATCTTCTTCATGGAGAGGAAATAATTCAACTGATGGTGATGTAGAATATGCATTTGATGTTGAAATGAAGCAACTTGTTAAGAGCATTTCAACAGCTATATTTGAGCTTGATTTAATATCTAGTGATGATGTAGTTCTATATTCATCTGAATCTTCAATTGATTTAGAGAATAAGACAATTACATATTATGTTCCTAAGGGATCAACATACACACAATCTCTTACAATTGATACAAACTCTATGGTACTTGCTAATAATGCAACATTATATCTAAATGGTGTATTAGTAACTAAGGGTTCAACAACAGCTTCATTCAGCCTAAATGTTGGAGAGAATGCTGGATTAATTAGAGTATATGCAGAAAATACTGCAGTATACGATGATTACACAATAATCATAGTTGAGGCTGACTTCTCATTTGATTTAACTGAACATAATAATATAGCTTCAGGATCATATGAGGTTGAATATAAGGATGGAACTATAGTTCTTAATGTAACTTCACCTAAGAGTGGAGATACAACAAGTGATAAGCTTCCAGCAGGTATGGATTTAACACCATATATTTCAATTCAATCTCTAGATGGAACAGTTATGAGTAATGCATTTACTCTTAATGAGTCTCCTGTAGTTGATGCAAATGGTAAGGCTGTAATTGATATGACAATTCTTGTAACACTTCCAACAGGAACTTACAATATTGTTGTTGATATTTATGGTAATACTGAAACATATACATTTATAAAGAATCCATCAACTGAGTGTGATATGATTTCATTTGTATATGAAGGAAGCGATATTGTATCTTCATTCACAGAAGTATCAAGTGGAGTATATAGTGCAACAAGTAGTGTACTATATGGAAGAGCATTTGATTATGATGAATTAATTAATTATTCATATTTAACATCATTAGAATATTCTAATGGTGCTACAATTAGTGTTTCAGCTTCATATACTGAAACTGACGGACTAATTACATATTTAATTACATATGTAGTCAAGGCAGAGGATGGAAGCACAAAGACATATAATCATTATGTAACAGAATCTGCTCCATATAGTTCTGGATCACCTTATGTATCATCTTATATTGATGGTGAGGTTGATTCAACTATGACAAAGAATTACAGTACTACAATGTCTAGCAATGAGGTTAATTTCAGCTTCCATAGAGGAGATGACCATACATATAGAGTTAAGTATAACCTAGGAGGATTCTATATCTTAGGAAATGCTACTTACTCATATGAACTTGCAAAGGACTATGCAGAAGGAACTGTTTCAGTTTCATTACTAACAGCAGGATTATCAATTGAAATAAATGATTCTGCAGATGCTGGTACTTATACATTCTATTATAAGTATATTTCATCAGGAGATTGGAATGGCACAACATACTATAGAGATTATGATTTCCCTGCAGTAAATGTAGAAAAGCTTGCATCTCAAGATGCTTTACTTGATTCTATAACATTTATTTCATCTGCAACAAAGATTTCAACTCTATCAACAGTAATGTATCCATCTTCACCAATTAGACCTACTGGAGACGATCTAGTTACAGCTGATGGCGAGCGCTCATATACAGAGTTAAGTGCTGATGCAGCTAATAATAAGATTAATGTAACATCAGATTCAATTGTGTATAATGGCTATGACACAGATAGCTATAAAAATTATTACATAGTTGGAGCTGTATCTAATGTTAATTTATCAAGCTACGCTCCAACATTTGGAATTGATGAATATGCACAAATTTATCAATATACCACATTATCTAAGATAAAAGAGTATGGTAGTGATAATAATCAAACTAAGACAGATAAGACTATATTAGAAAATACTAATAGAGTATTTATCTATGTACCTTATGTTGATTCATCAAATAACACTAAGATATTCTTAGTGGAAATTAATATGAACAATGGATATAAGTGGTTAGCTGCATATCCTGATTCATGGAATGGTAGTGACGCTACAACATTATCATTTAATACAACTACACATGCAATTACAGATGGTACAACTACATATACTGTTAGCGATATGGCTGGAGTTGCAAGCTCTAAGAACCAATCATTATATATGAACTATATCGGAAATCCATTAACAGATTCTGATTCATCAGATTCTATTGATGATTCACATTTCTGGTATGTATCATATGTAGTATTCTCAGAGGATGCACTAGTAAATGGAACAGATAAGATTAAGTTCTATCATGTTTCAATGATTGACCTTGAAAATACAAATTACTTTGTATTTACAATAAATGCTCCAACAACATATCAGCAAAACTCAATCTACTTAACATTAACTTATAATGTTTACGATGATAATAATAATTTATTTGAAACAAGAGTATTAAGCTTATTTGCAAACTATGATTCAGTAAGTGGATCTTATAAGGTATATATTCCAACATATAGTATTACCCTATTACCACGTGCATATTATAGCTTCACATTAAGCTTGCCAGATGGCTACGCTGCAAATTATGAGGTAACTAATGGTAAGAAGAATACGAATAGTAATGCTAATGAGGAAGGTAAGTATTTACCACCAGCATCATTAATTATTCAAGAAATTGATATTACAATAACAATTTATGAAGTGCCTTCAACAGAATCAGGAATTTGGGGAATTGGTACATCAAGTACTAGCCAAGTTAATGTAACTGAGAAGAGTCAATAAAATACATTAGGGGGACTCTTTTGAGTCTCCCTTTTGTTCAAAAAAGGAGGGAACAAAATGAAAAGAAAAATATTTAAGGCGTTTGTGATGACAATACTTGGTGCAGCTACAATAGTAGGAGTTACATCATGTAAGGATAAGAACTCAAATAATAATGATCCTGAAATAATTGAGCCAGATCCAGATCCTGTAGATTCAGATCCTGTAACTCCAGATTTAAATCAAATTACAGGTATTACACTTAGTGATTCTACTATCACTTATGATGGAGAGGCACATACAATTATGTATGAAGGAACATTGCCTGATGGTGTAAGTAGCACATTTAGTATTACAAACCAACAGCAGAGTGTAGTCACAGAAGCAAAAGAGATTGGAGTATATACATTTAGCTATACTTTTAGTGGGGATGGATATGAAACATTAACACTTAATGCTTTATTAACTATCAATGCTAAAGAATTTGAAGGATTAACTTTAACTTCAAAGACTGTAAAATATACAGGAGCTAATCAAACTATTGAGGTTGCAGGAGATATTCCAGCAGATGCTTCAGTAGAATATACTTATAAGGATTCATCAAACAATACCGTGACTGAATGTGTCCTTCCTGGTACATATTCTGTTATTGCAAAAATAACAGGACCAAGCTTTAAATCATTAGAATTAAATGCAAGTCTTGTGATAGAAAAAGTGCAAGCAACAGATGTTGTAATTGAAAAGCAAACTGCTCTATATACAGGTAATGCAATAGCATATGATTTGACTGCTCTAAAGGAAACATATAATGTAGAACTAGATGGATATTATGAGGATTCTAATTTAGAAACTGTTGTAGATTCATCAAATGTTAAGAGTGGTTTATATTATGTTAAGCTTAGAATATCAAATGATATTTATGAAGAAACAGTAAAGGTATGTGAGTTTGAAATTATAAAGAATGAGAATTCATATCATGATGTCTTATTCACATATACATACGGAGACACAAATTATGAATATAGATATGTAGCTTCACCAAATGAAGTGTTATCAGATAGCTTAATAGCTACAATCACTGCTGATTGGAGAACTCCAGATGATGGTTATGAATATGTATATAACGGAAGCTATAAGTATACTGCCATTACTGAAGACACTGTAATAACAATGGTTTTGGAGAAATTAACATATGAAGTTCAGTTTGTAGATTCTAAAGGAAATGCAATAGCAGATTCTATGTCAATAATTAATGTAGAAACTATCCAATTACCACAAGCATCAGTTGGAGATAAGATGGTAGCAACTTGGCTATACAATGGTAAAGAATATATAACAACTGATGGTGTAGAAATAATAGTATCAGATACTGAAACAAGCAGAGTTGTAACAATAGTTGCAGGTGAACTTATAGACGAGTCATATGCTTCAGATTATGAGTTTACTGATCCTACAAAGCATGATTTTTATATTATAGGCTATAATGGAACTGATACAGAACTTGTGTTACCTAGATATGCAGTTAAAAACAATAGAGTCTATAAGGTTTTAGGTTTATATGGAGAAGGAGACCTAGGAGATTACCCTCTTGAGGCCGAATTTGTTACAAGCATCATAATACCTGATTCATATCTATATATAGGATATAATGCCTTTGGATATATGCCACATCTTTATAGTGTAACAATTCCATCTTCATGCTCTACAGTTTTTGCAGCTAATTTATTCGACGGATATCCTGCGTTAGCTGAATATATGTATGATGGTGATACAGATCCTTTAAGCTCAACATATACATATGCTGGATTATTTAATGTTGCATCATTTGGACATAGTGTATCAGACGGTTCATTTATTGTAACAGAAGGAGATTATACTTATTATAGATATAATAATCAAACTGTCCTAATTCAGTTTGTAAATAATTCTAAATCTACAAATATTACATTCCCAGAAACTCTAGGTGGAAATAATTATATTATCAGAAGAGACGCTATTTATTGTGATAATGAACAGTATAATGAAAGTGTTATATTGACAATCAATAACGCAACATTAGCGGAATATGCTTTAAGAAATATGGTTGTTAAAGACTTGATTCTTGGTGATAATGTTACAATTACTGGAATTGGTGTTCTATATTTTGCTGCAGTTATAGATAATCTATATCTTGGAAGTGGTATCACATCAATTCCTGAGGAAATGTTATATTCAGCTTATCTTAATAATGTCTATATAAAGGCAAACATTACAAGTATTGGGGTTGATGCATTTGGAGATGCATGCGAAATCAATGGTAAGATATATTTTGCTGCCTCTAAGTCTTATATAGAGAATGTAGCGGTTGCTGAAGGAAATGATGCATATACTTCGGCAGAAAAGGAATATGATCAAACATTTTAATATAGTTATTTGATAAAATAAAATAGTATGATATAATTAACGTGTATTTTGTGATTTTTAAATAAAAATCAAAGAAATCTCTTGTTTTATATTGTATGAATTAGGGACAAGAAGTATCTTGTCCCTTTTTATTAAATAGAAGGGGTATATGTATGAAGATATTAATCGTTGGATTAGGCCTTATGGGTGGTTCATATGCAATGGGTCTTAAAGAAAAGGGACACCAAATTTATGCATGTGATATTAACAATGAGTCAATTGAATATGCAAAGAGTAATAATCTTATTGTAGATGGTTGTGATGATGCATCTAAATATATCCCTACTATGGATATGATTATTATTGGATTATATCCAAATTATATTGTTGATTTCTTAAAAAAATATAATAAGCTTTTTAAGAAGGGACAGCTTATTACTGATTTATGCGGTATTAAGACATATTTTATTTTAGAGGCACAAAAGTATTGTGGTGATGCTGAATATATTTCGCACCATCCTATGGCTGGTCGTGAAAAGAGTGGTGTTATGTATGCGAATACTGAAATGTTTAAGAAGGCTAATTTCTTAATAACACCAACAGAAAAGAACACAGCTCATGCAATTGAGATGATGAAGGCTTTAGGATTAGACCTAGAGTTTGGAAGAATAAGTGTTGTAACACCAGAGCATCATGATGCTATTATCGCATATACTTCACAATTAACACATGCGATTGCTGTATCCTTAGTTAATGCGGATACTGATATTGATTCTAAAAACTTCGTAGGAGACTCATATCGTGATCTTACAAGAATAGCTAAGATTAATGAGGAACTATGGAGTGAGCTGTTTTTTGATAATAAGGATGCCCTATTAAAGAAGATATGTGATTTTGAGCGTGAGCTTGATGATATCAAGACTGCTTTAATTAATGGAGATAAGGAGCTTTTAAAGAAGAAGTTTATAAGCTCTACTAATCATAGAAAAGAGATGGAATAATGAAGAAGCTACATATTAATTTATCTGATCATTCATATGATATTATAATTAAGGATAATCTTATTGATGATTTAAGTGAATATGTTAAGGAAGTATACTCTAATAAAAAGATTTATGTTATTACTGATTCTAATGTAGCACCCCTATATCTTACTAGAGTTATGAAGGCTTTAGAGAATGATTATGAGGTAAAAAGTGTAGTACTTCCAGCTGGAGAGAAATCTAAATCATTTGCTGTATATCAAGAGGCTTGTGAGAAGCTTATTGATTTGAATATTAGACGTAATGAATTACTTTTAGCACTAGGTGGTGGAGTAATAGGAGATTTAACAGGATTTATAGCAGCGACTATTTATCGTGGAGTTCCATATATTGGAGTACCTACATCACTTCTTGCTCAAATGGATTCATCTATTGGTGGTAAGACTGGTATTGATTTTTACAATAGAAAGAATATTATTGGGGCTTTTAAACAACCTTTAAGAGTATTAATTGACCCAAGAACATGTGATACTCTATCACGTGAGGAGTTTGTTAATGGTATGGGTGAATTAATTAAGCATGGTGCTATCGGAAATCCTAAACTATTAACACTTGTAGAAAATGGTGTTGATAAAATGACTGAGGAAATAGTTCTTGAATCACTAAAGGTTAAGCAAGCAGTTGTAGAAATTGATGAGTTTGACCAAAAGGAAAGAATGTTTTTAAATTTCGGTCATACATTTGGACATGCAATAGAGCTTAAATATGGATATAAGCATGGACAGGCAGTAGCTAATGGAATGCTTATGGCATTAAAGTTTGGTATTGATATGGGTGAAACTAACCCTAAGTGCTATGATGTTATTTATAATATATTAAAGAATTGTGGATTCCCAATAAAGGAATATAATTATAAGGATTATTTACCTGAAATGGCATATGATAAGAAGAACCTAGCAGGTGTTATTAGATTTATCTTTATTAAGGATTTTGGTGTTCCAGAATTATATGAGATAGAAGAGACTAAAATAAAGGATTTGATGTAAATGAACGTAATTATAACTCCATCAAAGCTTAAGGGTGATGTAATAGTACCACCATCTAAAAGCTTATCTCATAGAGCAATTATTGCGGCATCCCTTGCAGAGGGACGTAGTAAGATATCAAATATTATATATAGTGAAGACATTAATGCTACAATAGATGCGATGACATCATTAGGAGCTCATATTGAAAAATATGATGATTATTTAATTATTGATGGTTCATCTCCTAAAAGAGTAGGTAATGTCATTAATGCTAATGAATCAGGATCTACTATTAGATTTATGATTCCTATTGCACTAGTAGTTGATTCTCCTATTACCTTTGAGGGAAGAAACAATCTAGTAAATAGACCACTTGATGTATTTACACAAATATTTGATGAGCTTGGAATTAAATATGAGCGTGGTGAAAAGTACCTTCCTATGAAGGTTTATAATGGATTAAAGCCTGCAACCTATAAGGTTAGAGGTGATGTATCTAGCCAATTCATCACAGGACTTTTATATGCCCTTCCATTACTTAATGGAGATTCAAAAATTGAGATTACAACAAAGCTTGAATCAAAGGGATATATTGATTTAACAATGGATGTTTTAAAGAAGTTTGGAATTACAATTAAAACAGATGATTATAAAACATTTGATATTAAGGGTAATCAAAAATATAAGCCACTTGATTATACAGTTGAGGGTGATTATTCGCAGGTAGCCTTCTGGGCAGTTGCGAATACACTTGGAAGTGACATTAATATTTTATGTATGAATGAAAATTCTTATCAAGGAGATAAGAAGATTATTAGTGATATTAATGATTTTGGTGGTAAGGTATATTTTAAGGATGGTATGTTTAAATCAGATTCTAGTAAAACACATGGTACCACAATCGATTTTGCAAACTCCCCTGACCTAGGTCCTATACTAACTGTTCTTGCATCCTTGTCAGAAGGACATTCAACATTTACATCTGTTGAGCGTCTTCGTATTAAGGAATGTGATAGAGTTACATGCATGGTAGAGGAGCTTAAGAAGATGGGAGCTAATCTTATAGATGCAGGTGATACTATGGAAATTGATGGTGTTAGTATGCTAAAGCCATCACTAGATCTTGATTCACATAATGACCATAGAATTGTTATGGCCTTAGCAATTGCCTCTACAAAATGTAGTGGTAAGATAAGAATATTAAATGCTAGTGCTATAAAGAAGAGCTACCCTCATTTCTTTAAGGCGTTTGAGGCAGTAGGAGGTATTGTAGAATATGAAGACTAAATTAGATAATGCGCGTGAAAGAATTAATGAAATAGATTTAGAGATGATAAAGCTATTTAAGGAAAGAATGAACGCTGTTAATGATGTGGTCTCATATAAGCTTGAGAATAATCTTCCTGTCCTTGATAGCTCAAGAGAGCAGGATTTGATTGAAAAAAATCTTAAGGCTTTAAATTCTAAGGAGCTTGAGGAGTATTATCTTACATTTTTTGATGGAGTATTAAAATCATCAAAGGATTATCAAAAGAAGATTAAAGGAGAATAAGATGAAGGTTTTTGCTTTACTTGGAGAGCATCTAGGTCATAGCTATTCTCCAATTATTCAAAAAAAGCTTTTTGAGCAAAAGGGCTTAGATTATGATTATAAGCTTCTTGAGATTAAAAAGGATGAAATTAAAGAAACACTTGATAAGCTTAGAAGCGGGGAATATGCTGGCTTTAATGTGACTATTCCATATAAAAGAGAGGTAATGCAATACCTTGATGAAATTAAGGATGAGGCATTAGCTATTGGAGCTGTTAATACAATCAAGTGTGAAAATGGTAAGCTTGTTGGATATAATACAGATTATTATGGATTTAGTGATGAACTTAAATACTATAATATAGATGTTTTTAATAAAACATGCTATGTGCTTGGTACAGGAGGAGCTTCTCTTGCAGTAAAAAAAGCACTAGGTGATTTAGGTGGTAAGGTGGTATCTGTATCAAGAACTAAGAGTGATGATACTATTACCTATGATATGCTTGATATTAAAAATGATGAAATAGTAGTTAATACTACACCACTTGGAATGTATCCAAATGTTGATGCATCTCCTTTAAAGGAAGAGGATGCAAGAAAAGCTTTAGCTATCGTAGATATCATTTTTAATCCTTCGGTAACTAAGCTTATGAGTTATAATAAGAATAGTTATAATGGGCTTCTTATGCTTATAGGACAAGCTTGTAAGGCACAAGATATTTGGCTTTCTAAGCATTATGATGTTAATTATGATTATATGATTAAATATGTGGAAGGAGTGATTTTAGGTGAATAGCTTTGGTAGATTATTTAGAGTTTCTATTTATGGAGAATCTCATGGAGTCTCAATTGGAGTGGTAGTTGATGGTGTAAAGCCTGGAATTAAACTTTCTGTTGATGATTTTAAATCAGATCTTTTAAGAAGAAAGTCTGGAGGAATAGGAACTACTCCTCGTATTGAGCCAGATGAGGTTATGATTGAATCTGGTGTATTTAATGGATTTACTACTGGTGCACCTATATCATTAAGATTTATCAATACAAACACAAAGAGTAAGGATTATTCGAATCTTGTAGATCAGCCAAGACCAGGTCATGCTGATTTTACAGCTCATGCTAAGTATGATGGATTTAATGATTATAGAGGTGGAGGACATTTTAGTGGTAGAATCACTTTAGGAATGGTAGCTGCAGGTGTTATTGCAAAAAAGATGCTTGAGGGTGTAACATTCCAAACTAAGATTTTAAATCTTAATGGTGAGACTGATACTAAGAGGTTCCAGGATATTATTAAGTCTGCAGTAGAGGCTCATGATTCTATTGGAGGAATAATAGGACTTACAATAAATGGAGTACCAGTTGGTCTTGGTGAGCCATATTTTGATTCACTTGAATCAACAATTTCACACCTAATGTTTTCAATAGGTGCAGTAAAGGGTATTGAATTTGGAAAAGGATTTGACGGTGTGTCATTGAAAGGTTCTGAATTTAATGATAGAATAATAGACGAGACTGGAAAGACAGCTACAAACAACAATGGTGGAATCAATGGAGGTATATCTAATGGTAATCCAATTGATTTAAAGGTATTTGTAAAGCCTACACCAAGTGTAGGAGTTCCACAGGATACATATAACTTTAAGGATAAAGAGGTCAATTCACTTCTTATTGAAGGACGACATGATGCGGCTATAATTCTTAGAGCAATGGTTGTATGTGAGGCTGCGTGTGCAATTGCATTATGTGATGCAATGCTTATAAATAATGCATACAAGAAATAGAAAAGGAGATATTAATAATTATGAGTAACAAAAGAATTGCAATCGTAGGTGCAGGACCTGCAGGACTAGCTGCTGCAAAGGATTTACTTACAGCTGGTTATAGTGTAGATATTTTTGATAAGGAGAATTTTGCTGGAGGAGTTATGGCATTTGGTATTCCATCATTCAGATTTAAGATGGATGCTATTGAGAAGCAAGTAGCTCCAGTAAGAGATTTAGGTGGAGTATTCCATTTTGGATGTGATTTAAAGGAATCTGATTTCTTAAAGATGGCAGAGGAATATGATTATGTATATCTAGCATTTGGTCTTACTAAGGTTAGACATTTAGGAATTCCTGGTGATGATTTAGAAGGATCATTAAATGCTTTAGAGTTCTTAAGACAATATAACTTTGATGATAAGCTAGAGCTTACAAAGAATAGACCACAGCTTCATGGAACTGTAGTAGTTGTAGGAGCTGGAAATGTTGCAATGGATGCAGCTAGAGTTGCTACAAGATGTGGAGCAGAGAAGACTATTATTGCATATCGTCGTAGCCGTGATGAGGCTCCTTGTACTAAGGCTGAGATGGATCAGGCTGAGGGTGATGGAGTTATTATGCAATTCCTTAATAACCCAGTTGAGGTTCTTGGTAAGGATGGTAAGGTTTGCGCTGTTAAGTGTGAGGTAATGGAGCTTTCTGAACCAGATGAGTCAGGACGTAAGAAGCCAGTTGGAACAGGAAAGTTTGTTACAATTGATTGTGATTATATAATTTCTGCAATTGGACAAATCCCAGATATGGATGTTTATAATGTGGGAAAGCTTACAACAGACCATGGATATCTTAAGGCTGTAGCTAATACAGGTGAGGCATTCCAAACATCAGTAGACAATATTTATACAGGTGGAGATATTGTTAAGGGAGCTAAGACAATAGGTGTAGCTCTAAAGTGTGGTAAGGACTTCGCAAAGCTTGTAATTGCGAACGATAATAAGTAAAAATATTTGGTGCTAGTGCTCTAGCACCTCTATTTTTAATAAAGATTACATTTTGTAATTGATTTTTGGTCTATAAAAAATGTATAATTAAAATAGATACTTTTTATAATTGGTGAGAGGTGAACAATTATGTTATTAATTACAGATAAGTTAATAGGTATGATTACATGTGGAGCTTTTGGTGGATTATTAATTGTATTAATCATAGCTGCTATAGTTTCACAAATTGTTGCAAAGAAGGCAAAGAATAAACCAGCTCCAAAGGTTGTTGCACAGCCTAAGCAAGCTGCAAAGCCTGCTGAACCAGTTGAGGAGCCTGAAGAGGAAGAAGAGACTGAGGATGAAAATGTTAGTGCAGCAGCCGCAGCAGCAGTTGTAGATCAAGAGCCTACATTAGAGGAGCAGGATGATACTGAAGAGGATGAATCTGAGGAAGATGCTACAGAGGCTTCAAATGATGAAGAGGCTGTAGAAGCAAATGATGAGGAAGAAGAATCTGACGAAGAG
>AUXO011322424.1_pt1 | contig 74779 bp, 64 predicted proteins | sample 768731 | NCBI WGS metagenome assembly AUXO01 (sample SAMN02715735, study PRJNA202380) | gut metagenome | biome: sheep rumen | host: Ovis aries | place: New Zealand: Palmerston North
GCAAGTTCCATTAATTCATCATTTAGTTCTGAAAAACCATTTTTATCTTCATAAAATTCAATATTGAACATTTACATACCACATTATCTTCAATATTATGATAGCACCAATGCGTTCAAAAGTCGATATATGTTTTGTCCTTTTGTTTTATGTTTACAGGAGATAGATTATAGGAGCTTTTTTATTATACTCCGTTTAGTTTATAGCTGTACTACTCCACTCCTCATTATATAATATACTAGGATATATTGAATAATAATTAAAACAAGGAGCAAGCCTAGACTTGCTCCTTTAGTCTTTCAAATTCAATTTTCTTTCTTAAATGCTTCTTAATGTATTTGAAGCAAGCTCTTTGCCCATTATCACGAAGATATGTAAGAAGAAATCTTAGCTTTTCTCTTGTTTCCTCATGAATTAATAGTCCACCATTTTCACGGTTGAAATAATCTAATGGAAAGCTTTGGGTATATGCTTTCTTATTATAGGTTTTAGAGGCTGCAATCCTATCACATAAGGATTCAGCTATATACCTATCAGGCATAGCAACTGGTGCGTAGCATCCTTTTTCTATGTTATAGTCAAACCAGTACTCAGCATGATGCTTATTACGTCCCTTATGATGCATCCAGGCTTCACTATATCCTTTTTTAAGACGTTCATTAGGATGTGGAGATTTTACTCCACCTGCATAATATTTAGCACCTCTCCAAAACTCAGTTATAGAATATTTAGATAAATCATGTACTAATCCCTGTCTATAAAGTCCACACTTAAAGCAGTATCTCATAACCATATGGCGATGATGAGTTATAGTTAGGAAATGTTTAATTGGATGAATCATTTAATCACCTCATACATTAATTATTATAACACATTTTAATTGTTATATTTGCTTTTAATAATTAAAGATTTATAATATAAATACGAGGTGATATTTGTGCAGCTAGAAAAGAATACTGATTATAAAAAGCTTTTAGATTGTGCTCTTGGTATCGCAATAAGATTATTACAAAATGGTGCGGAAATATCACGTGTTGAGGAAACTGTAACTCATATATGTATGGCATATGGAGCAGAGAGCGTTGATGTATTCGCAATTCCTACAAAGATTGAAGCTACCCTTGAAACTAAGGATGAATGGTTTACTACAAAGATGAGAAGAATATATGACCAATCTTTAAATATTGGTCGTATTGAGGATCTTAATAGAATGTCTAGGGATATTTGTAATACTACTCCAGATGTTAAGGATATATATAAGATGATTAGGGATTTTGATAAAGCCCGTGATCCTAAATGGATGATATATCTTAAATGCTTTGCGGCCTTTATAGGATGCGGTGCATTTGCGATTATGTATGGTGGAAATATAGTAGATGGACTTGCATCTGGTATAGTTTCACTTATTATGGCAATACTTTTATTTACTATTGGAAGTATTGGCCACTATAAGATATTTAATACCCTAGTATTGTCGATAGTAGGAGGATTCCTTTCGGTCGCATTCTATTATATGCATATAGGAGATCATATATCATATATCATGATAGGTGCGGTTATGCTATTAATTCCTGGAAAGGAATTTGGTATTGCATTCCGTGAGCTTATGATGAGAGATCTCATTAGTGGAGCTATAAGGATATTCCAATCAATTATTATTGCACTTGCTATTGTTATTGGTTTTTCAATTCCAATTGCCTTATTTAATTATAATATGGATTTTTATTCCTTCCATAATGCCATTATAACAATTACAATGGCTATTATAGGAGGAGTATCATTCTCTATTATATTTGGAGTAAAATTAAAGAGGCTTATCTATATAGCTGTTGGAGCTTTCATTGTTACAGGAGTGTATGTTTTAATGGATCATTATTATGATTCACTTCTAGCAAATATTTTTGTGGCACAGCTAGCAGGAGCACTATATTCAGAGCTTGTAGCTAAGATATTTAAGATGCCTACAATTGTATGTCTTTTAACTACTAATCTAGCATTAGTACCAGGAGGATTATTGTATTATACAATATATGCCCTATGGAATAATCAGGTAGGAGCTAAGGGATATTTATTAGATGTCATTTATTCATCATTTGGTATAGGAGCAGGTATCCTTGTTATTTCAATTATATTTAATACTATATATAGAACATTAGCTTATAGAAAAATGGAGTGTAATAAATAATTATATATCTGCTGGAAGCATAATTAAGAGCAGTTAGCTGCTCTTTTTTTGTATCTAAAGATTCAAGATAAATTAAAAACTCCCTTGAAAAAAGTGTGAGTAAAGCACAAAACTCCCTTGAAAAAAGTGTAAGCAAAGCACAAAACTCCCTTGAAAAAAGTGTAAGTAAAACACAAAACTCCCTTGAAAAAAGTGTAATTATATTGATTTTTCTTAGGAAATAGTATATTATTTTTGTAGAGGAAGTGATGGCTATGTTTAAACGAAAAATTTATGAAGACATGTTAGAATGGAAAAAAACTAAGGGTCATAAGCCATTAATAATTAAAGGGTTAAGACAAATTGGAAAGACTACTATAGCTGAGGAGTTTGGAAAGAAGAATTATAAATCTGTTATATTGCTAGATTTTAGAAAGGATATTAGCTTACATTCAATTTTTGATGGTGATTTTGACATTGATCAAATAACATTCGCCATTACATTAAAGAAGAAGGATGCTAAATTATTACCAAATGATACCCTATTTATTTTTGATGAAATACAGGATTGTCCTAATGCAAGAGCTTCATTAAAATATTTTGCATTAGATGGTAGATATGATGTTATTGCTACTGGATCTTTACTTGGTATAAAAAACTATAGAACAACTGTAAAACCATCAAGAGGGATTCCTGTTGGGTTTGAAGATTATTTAGAAATGAAGCCTATGGATTATGAAGAGTTTTTATGGGCTAATGGTGTTGATTCAAATTTCCTTGATAGGATAAAAGAGAATGTTATTCAATTGACCCCTATTCAAACATTTATACATAATGAAATGCTAATGTACTTTAATAAGTATTTAATTGTTGGAGGAATGCCAGAGGTTGTGGCAAAATATATTGAATCAAATGATTTTAATCAGGTTAGAAAAATACAAAAAAGAATATTGAGTGATTATGAAGCTGATTTTGGTACTCATTTAAACGATAACAATGAAGTTGTAGTTGATAATAATGCTAAAACTAAGATATTAGAGACTTTTTATTCTATCCCAAGACAATTGGCTAAAGAGAATCAAAAATTCCAGTATTCTAGCATATCAAAAAATGCAAAAGGAAGGGAATATAAAACAGCTATTGAGTGGCTTGAAGATTATGGTTTAATATCTTTATGCCATAATTTATCAGCTCTAGAATTGCCTTTTGATCATTTTGCTATAGAGGATGTATTTAAGATATATGTAAATGATACTGGCCTTTATTTAGCAATGTTAGATGATGATATTCCTGATGATATAATTAATGGAAAAATGGGCAATGGTAAAGGTGCAATATATGAAAATGTTGTTGCTGATGCTCTAAATAAAGCCAACAAAAAACTTTATTATTTTCATAAAAATTCTGGATTAGAAATTGATTTTATACAAAAATATAATCAAGATATATGCTTAGTAGAGGTTAAATCTAAAACTGGACAAACAAAGTCAGCAACAACTATTTTAGATAATTATGATAAGTATCATATAAAGCAATTAATAAAATTAAGTGGAAATAATATAGGATATAAAGAAAAAATATATACGTTCCCATATTATTTAACATCTTTTATATTAGGAAATAATAGAAAAATGGATTAGTAGCCAGCTAATCCATTATACTCCACAATCATAAGTGGGATATATTTACTTTCCACTATCTCCATAGTTAGAAAGTACTCTTGCGGAAGGATCATTTACATTGCATCCTTCCCATTTTTTATTAGGCATCCAATAGTCTTTAATCATTTGTGCTTGATTTGGATAATATTTTTCGAATATTTCTCTATATAGTAATGATTCCTTTGTGAATGGGGGATTAAAGGAATAGTTTTTGATTTTAGTGTTATATTCTTCATCGCTATAATAGTTATTAGCATATTCTTTAATATCATCAACCATTGAATGACCCATTGCATCACTGAATGCGGCTTTCTCACGCATTAGGATGGATTGTGGCAAATAACCATCTTGAAATGCCATACGTAGTAGGTATTTACCCTTATTATATTTGTTCATTTTAAGCTCTGGATTTATACTCATTACATAACGAGCAAAATCTAAATCCCCAAATGGAACACGTGCTTCTAGTGAGTTTTCAGATATACATCTGTCTGCACGAAGTACATCATACATATGGATTTCCTTTATTCTCTTAACTGCCTCAGCTTGAAATTCAGTGGCATTAGGAGCGAAGTCAGTATATTTATATCCAAATAGCTCATCTGATATTTCTCCTGTAAGAAGAACCTTTATATCAGTGTGCTTATGGATATATTTACATACAAGATACATTCCAACAGATGCTCTTATAGTTGTGATGTCATATGTCGCAAGTATCTTTATGATATGCTCAAGGGCATCTATTACATCATCACGTGTAATAATAACCTCAGTATGATCTGAATGGATATAGTCTGCGACTATTTTCGCATATTTTAAATCAATTGCGTCATAATCCATTCCAATCGCAAAGGTTTTAATTGGCTTTTTAGAATGCTTTGAGGCTATTGCACATACAAGTGAAGAATCAAGTCCACCTGATAGTAAATATCCTATCTTAGAATCAGAATCAAGTCTTTTTAATACACCAGCCTCAAGCTTATCATGTATCATTTTAAAGGCCTCATCTAGTGTAGGATTAATTTCTTTTACATCACATACATCACTATATTTGATGAACTTTCCATCAATATAATAATGTCCTGGTGGGAATGGAAGAATCTTATCTACAATTCCTACAATATTCTTAGGCTCTGATGCAAAAATTATATTTGAATTATAATATCCATAATAAAGAGGTCTAATACCAATAGGATCACGAGCTGCGATTAGCTTATTATTATCATAAATAATAAGTGCAAACTCAGCATCAAGTGATTTAAACATTTCTACACCCATTTCCTTATATAGAGGAAGAAGTATTTCACAGTCTGAATCACTTTTAAAGCTATATCCCTTATTAATTAGCATTTCCTTTATTTTTCTAAATCCATATATTTCACCATTACATACAACATATGAAGAACCCATATTAAATGGCTGCATACCACTCTCGTTTAGTCCCATTATAGCTAGTCTATTAAATCCTAGATATCCTTTTTCTAGGTTGACTATACGTTGCATGTCAGGTCCTCTTGATATAGTTTTATCAAGGCCATTTTTAAATAAAGCGAAATCGATATCTCCATAAATACCCATTATACTACACATAAAATCATATCTCCTTTAAAATAGGAAATCTGTGCCCACAGATCATTGTAGGCACAAATCTCATATAATCTAATCACAGATTACCAAAATTATTTAGAATCCTGTAAGGCTGCGCTCCCCTCTTCACCAGTACGTACCTTGATAGCATTTCTTACATCATATACGAAGATCTTACCATCACCGATATGTCCAGTGTATAGAGTACGCTTAGCTGTATCTACAATCTTTTCTACAGGAACTGTTGATACAACCATTTCTACCTGAACCTTAGGTAGAAGTGTTACCTCTACAGCAACTCCACGGTAGAATTCTTGTCTACCACGTTCAACACCACAACCCATTACATGAGTTACAGTCATACCAGATACTCCAATAGAGTTCATAGCATTCTTTAATGCATCTAGCATATTTTCTTTACAAATTATTTCAACCTTATGAAGACTAGTTGCAGGAAGTGCTGATGGCACATCAACCTCAGTTGCGATATCCATCTTCTTAACCTCAACAGCTTCAGCCTCAGGAACAGTTCCTAAAACCTTAATAGCACCAGTGTAATCAATTGATTCAACCTGTGGTACAAAGTCAGCATAAGCTACAATACCATGCTCTGATAAATCCATACCCTTAATTTCATCCTCTACAGAAGCACGAAGTCCAACTGTCTTATTTAGAATGAAGAATGTAAGAGTAATAGTTAATCCTGTCCATAATAGAATTGCAAATATTCCAAGGAATTGCCATCCTAAAACCTTTAATCCATCAGCAAATGATGTGTTATGAATTAATGCATAGATAGGACCATCAACTCCAAGAGCTGACTTAGATGTTGCGAATAGACCTGCAGCAATTGTACCAAATATTCCATTTACAAAATGTACTCCAATAGCTCCAACAGGATCATCAACATGGAACTTCTTATCAATCACCTCAACAGCAACATCAACAAGAATTCCTGAAATAATACCAATAATTGCGGCTCCAATATAATCAACTGCTTGGCATCCTGCAGTAATAGCTACAAGACCTGCAAGAGAAGCATTTAAGCACATAGATACATCAGGCTTACCATTCTTAACCCAAGTAAGGATTAAGCAGGCTACTGTAGCGAATGCAGGAGCTACTGTTGTAGTTGCGAATATTTGAGCAAGCTCAGTTAAGCTTTGAGCTGCAGCTCCGTTGAATCCATACCATCCAAACCAAAGGATGAAGCATCCAAGTGCTCCAAGAGTTAGAGAGTGACCTTGAATAGCATTAACCTTAATAACCTTACCAGCATCATCTCTAATATACTTACCAGTACGAGCACCGATCATAATAGCTCCAATTAAAGCACATAGACCTCCAACAGAGTGGATACAAGCAGAACCTGCAAAGTCAATAAATCCATGTTGGCTTAACCAACCTCCACCCCATACCCAGTGTGCTTCAATTGGGTAAATTACAAGTGAAATAATAAGTGAATAAATACAATATGAGCTAAACTTAGTACGCTCAGCAACTGCACCAGATACAATAGTAGATGCAGTTGCGCAGAATACTAGATTGAATACAAAAGATGACCAATCATATCCTGCAAAATCATTCCACATACCAAGGTTAGGAAGACCTACAAGACCTGCAAGCTTATCCTCACCAAGCATTAATCCAGCACCAAGGATTGAGAAAGCGAATGTACCAATACAGAAGTCCATAAGGTTCTTCATAATGATATTTCCTGCGTTCTTAGCACGAGTAAATCCTGTCTCAACCATTGCAAATCCAGCCTGCATAAAGAATACTAAGGCTGCACCAATTAAAAACCAAATACCAAAATCCATTTTAAATACCCCTTTTCCTTATATATATTTTAAAAATTACTTAACCCCGAATAATAAATCACCATAAGATGGATAAGGCCACATTTCCTTAGATACATTTTCCTCTAATTGATCTGCATATCCTCTAATCTCATTCATCTTAGTAAGAATTGTTTGTCTATAATACAAAGCCTTATCTAATGAATCAGTGTAATCTGAAGCCTTTAATATATCCTTCTTTAATTCCTTTAATGAAGCATATGCCTTATCAACTAAAGAAGAAATAGTATTAATTGTTTCAATTTCATATGCTGATTCAATCATAGCCTCCTTCTTAAGCTTATATTCCTTAAGAAGAGCTGACTCATATTTAACTGATGCAGGAAGAACACCATGCTCAATCATATCAACAAGAGTTTGTGCTTCAATGTGTACAACATTAAAGTACTTTTCTAGGTTGATTTCGTAACGAGCACGAGTTTCCTCTTCAGTAAATACCGAATATTTACTTAAAAGATCAATATTCTTTTTGTCAATATAGTGAGCTAAAGCCTCTGGAGTTGATTTAAGATTTAATAATCCTCTCTTCTCAGCCTCACTAACCCATTCATCAGTATATCCATTACCATTGAATATAATCTTTTTATGCTCAATAATAGTTTTCTTAATAAGCTCATGTAGGTCATGATCGAAATCCTTAGATTTCTCTAGAATGTTACAGAACTCATCAAGCTCCTTAGCAACTGCTGTATTAAGCATAATGTTAGCACATGATATTGATTCACTAGAACCAAGCATACGGAACTCGAACTTATTTCCTGTAAATGCGAAAGGAGAAGTTCTGTTTCTATCTGTTGTATCCTTTGGTAATGGTGGAAGTACATCAACACCAATCTTAAGAGCTTGCTTCTTACCCTTGTATACCTTATCATCTGCAATAGCATTTAATACTGCATCAAGCTCATCTCCAAGGAAGATTGAAATGATAGCAGGTGGAGCTTCATTAGCACCAAGTCTGAAATCATTTCCAGCACTTGCGACACTTATTCTTAATAAATCCTGATATTCATCAACTGCCTTGATAGTAGCAGCAAGGAATAGAAGGAATTGTGCATTCTCTGATGGAGTATCTCCTGGCTCTAAAAGATTAATACCAGTGTTTGTAGACATACTCCAATTGTTATGCTTACCACTTCCATTTACATAAGCAAATGGCTTCTCATGAAGAAGACATACTAATTTATGTCTCTTCGCAACTTTCTGCATAATCTCCATAGTTAATTGATTATGGTCAGCCGCAACGTTAGTTGTAGCGAATATAGGAGCTAGCTCATGCTGTGAAGGAGCTACTTCATTATGCTCAGTCTTAGCTAAAATTCCAAGCTTCCATAATTCCTTATTCAAATCTTCCATGAAATCCTTAATACGTGGCTTAATAACTCCAAAATAATGATCATCAAGCTCTTGACCCTTAGGTGATTTAGCTCCAATAAGAGTACGACCTGTATAAACTAGGTCAGGTCTCTTATTATATAAATCCTTATCAACAAGGAAATATTCCTGTTCAGGACCTACTGTAGTCTTAACACTAATAACATCCTCATTACCAAAAAGGTGAAGTGCTCTTACTGCCTGCTTTGATAAAGCCTGCATAGATCTTAAAAGTGGAGTCTTCTTATCAAGCGCTTGTCCACCATAAGAGCAGAAGGCAGTAGGAATACATAAGCACTTATCCTTTATAAATGCGTATGATGTAGGATCCCAAGCTGTATATCCTCTAGCCTCAAATGTAGAACGAATTCCACCACTTGGGAATGAAGAAGCATCAGGCTCTCCTTTAATAAGCTCCTTTCCGCTAAACTCAAGAACAACCTTACCACCATCAAGCGGTGAGATAAATGAATCATGCTTTTCAGCAGTGATTCCTGTCATAGGCTGGAACCAGTGTGTGAAATGTGTAGCACCATTCTCAAGTGCCCAGTTCTTCATAGCCTCCGCTACGATATTCGCAACACTAATATCTAGCTCCTTATCCTCTGTAATAGTTTTCTTAAGTGTTTTGTAGGTATCCTTAGGAAGTCTATTTCTCATGACTTCATCATTAAATACTAAGGATCCAAAATAATCTGTGATTTGTTCCATATTTTTATATCCTCCTTAAAACACTATCAAAACAAAAAAGGTGCCTCCGGGACACTATATCCCAGAAGCACCATTGCTTTTGATAGCCTAATTGTATTACTTGAAATCACAATAGTCAACGACATTTTTGTTATAGGTCAAACAAAACCCACAAAACAAAATTTTATTTTTTTAAACCACCAAATTTTTGATTTTTATTTAAGAAAGCACCCTGAAACACCCCTTTTATTGCCTAATATAATTCATTTGAGGCACCTAAAAGAACTATTTCACGAATTAAATTTTTTGAACTACCTATTTTATGAATTTTATTTATTTTAACCTTTTTTGAAACAAAATCTTGTTGACTGCATATAATTCTAGTGCTATCTTTGTAATATGAACAACGGGGTTCAAGAAATAGATGGTATATCTATCTGTTTTTTGAACGCCTTTTTTGTTTTTTTGAACCTTATATAAATAAATAAGGGAAAAGCTTTGATGAGGTGATTTATATTATGTTAAAGGAAGGACAATTTAGAAACCCCTCTGGATGTGCAATAGCTGCAATGATCAGTAAGGATGGTAAAAGATTTAGTGGAGAAAAGATAGTAGATGCAATGCGTACAATGCATGATAGATCAAATGGTCTCGGTGGAGGATTTGCTGGATATGGTATTTATCCTGAATATGCTGATTATTATGCATTACACATATTCTATGATAATGAGACATCAAAGAATATGTGTGAGGAATATATATCTAGGATGTTTGAGATTGTATCATATTCAATAATTCCTACAAGAAAGCATGAGGCTATTAAAAACAAGCCACTTATTTGGAGATATTTCGCAAGCCCTAACCTAAATAGATTAAAGGATTCAGAGCTTGATGAGATGGAATATGTAGCACGTATTGTAACTTATATTAATACAGAAATAGATGGTGCATATGTATTCTCATCAGGAAAGAATATGGGAGTATTTAAGGCTGTAGGATTCCCTGAGGATGTAGGAGAGTTCTTTATGCTAGATACATATGAGGGATATATGTGGACAGCACATGGTCGTTATCCTACAAACACACCAGGATGGTGGGCTGGATCACATCCATTTGCCCTTCTTGATTATTCTATTGTACATAATGGAGAGATTTCATCATATGATGCCAATAGAAGATATATGGAGATGTTTGGGTATAAGTGCAATCTTCAAACAGATACAGAGGTTATGTGCTATATAATTGATTTCCTATTAAGAAGAGAGCATTTAACACTAGAGGAGGTAGCCTCTGTAATGGCAGCTCCTTTCTGGGATGAGATTGATAGAATGCCTGCAGATTTAAAGGAAAAATATACATTCCTACGTAATACATATGCATCCCTTCTTGTAACAGGGCCATTCTCTATTATCGTAGGATTTGATGGTGGCCTTATGGCATTAAATGATAGATTAAAGCTTAGAAGCCTTGTTGTAGGTTATAAGGATGATATGGTTTATTTTGGTTCTGAGGAATGTGCTATAAGAAGCATGGAGCCAAATCTTGATAGTGTATATTCTCCACGTGGTGGAGAGCCTGTTATTGTAACAGTAAGGAAGGAGGATTAAATATGAACGAGGGTTATATTTATCCAGAATTTGAAATTGTAAGAGATAATCATAAATGTAGTAACTGTAGAGCATGCGAGAAGCAATGCTCATATGGTGTACATCAATATGATGAAACACTTAAGATGATGATTGCGGATAACACAAAATGTGTTGATTGCCAAAGATGTGTATCAATTTGTCCAACAAAGGCATTACAAATTGGAAGAAGTGTTAATCATCTAAGGGAGAATGCTAATTATACTGAGTCATTAATACATGAGATTTATAAGCAAAGTGAGAGTGGAGGAGTACTATTATCATCAATGGGAAATCCTAATAAGGGCAAGAATTATTTTGATCATATGCTTCTTAATGCCTCACAGGTTACAAATCCACCAATAGATTCACTAAGAGAGCCAATGGAGACTCGTGTTTTTCTTGGTAAGAAGGATAATGATATTAAGCGTGATAAGGATGGTAAGCTTATCACTAAGATGTTTCCACAGCTAAAGCTTGAAACACCAATTATGTTTGCGGGAATGAGCTATGGAGCAATCTCACTTAATGCCCATAAAGCTTTAGCTGAGGCTGCAAAGGAGCTTGGTATATTCTATAACACTGGTGAGGGAGGACTTCATGAAGAACTTAAAGGATATACTGATAACACAATAGTTCAGGTAGCCTCAGGAAGATTTGGAGTATATAAGGATTATCTATATGGAGGAGCCGCAATTGAAATAAAAATGGGTCAGGGTGCAAAGCCTGGAGTAGGTGGACATCTACCAGGTACTAAGACTATAGGAGATGTATCAAAAACTCGTATGATACCAGAGGGTAGTGATGCCATCTCTCCAGCACCTCACCATGACATATATTCAATTGAGGACCTACGTCAGCTTGTATATTCATTAAAGGAAGCAACAGGCTATAGCCGTCCTGTAATTGTAAAGGTTGCGGCTGTACATAACATTTCAGCTATTGCATCAGGTATCGCAAGAAGTGGTGCTGATATTATCGCAATAGATGGATATAAGGGAGGTACAGGTGCAGCTCCTACAAGAATAAGAGATAATGTAGGAATTCCTGTTGAGCTAGCATTAGCCGCAGTTGATCAAAGGCTTCGTGAGGAAGGCATTAGAGGAAATGTATCAATAGTAGTATCTGGAAGTATTAGATCTAGTGCTGATGTAGTAAAGGCAATAGCTCTTGGAGCTGATGCCGTATACATTGGAACAACAGCACTACTAGCCTTAGGATGCCATTTATGTAGAGACTGTAAGAGTGGTAAATGTAACTGGGGAATTGCAACTCAAAACCCTGAGCTTGCAAAAAGACTTAATCCAACAATTGGAGCTAAGCGTCTTGTAAATCTAGTTACAGCATGGACAAGAGAAATAAAGGAAATACTTGGTGGAATGGGAATCAATTCCATCGAAGCATTAAAGGGAAATAGATTAATGCTTCGTGGATATGATTTAAATGATGCTGAGCTAAGAATCCTTGGAATTAAGCATGCAGGAGAGTGATAAAAATGATAGACGCAAAGAATAAAACATTCGATGAGGTTAATAATCTTGTAAGAGATATTACAGATAATGAAATAACTATAAAAAATGTATTAGGACATAGATATATAGCCGCATCTTCACAGGGTAAGCATTTTATACTTGAGGGTACTATTGGTAATGCATGTGGATGCTACCTTGATGGTTCAATTATAGATATTTATGGAAATACATCAGATGCCCTAGGTGACACAATGAACGATGGTGAAATAATCGTTCATGGTCACGCAGGGGATACTGTTGGATATGCAATGCGTGGTGGAGAAATATATATTGATGGAGACTGTGGATATCGTACAGGTATTCATATGAAAAGCTACATGGATAAAATACCTGTAATAGTTGCAGGTGGAGCTGCAGGAGATTTCCTTGGGGAATATCAGGCAGGAGGAGTAATTATTATATTAAACCTTGAAAATAAAAAGCACGCCATAGGAGAATATGCCGCATGCGGTATGCATGGTGGTTGTATGTATATTAGAGGGAATATAGAAGACTATAGATTTCCAAGCCAGGTTGTAGCACAGTACGCTACAGCAGATGATATGAAATCTATAGAGAAGTATTTAAAAAAATATGAGAAATTTTTTAATAAGGATTTAAGCGGGATTTCAAAGGAGAGGTTCATTAAGGTTCTACCAAACTCAAAGAACCCTTATAAACAGCTATATTGCGCAAATTAGGAGGACTATTTATGACAGATATAAATACAATACTAGAATACGTTAAGGACGATGATGTAAAGTTCATCAGATTACAATTTGTAGATGTTTTTGGTAATCAAAAAAACATCTCAATAATGCCATCTGAGCTACAAAGAGCATTTGAATATGGAATAGCTATTGATGCATGGGCAATAAAAGGATTTAAGGGAGAGGAGAAAAGTGACCTATTCCTATTCCCTAATCCTGATACAATAGCTATCCTTCCATGGAGACCAAGAGAGGGTAGGGTTATAAGAATGATATGTGATATCAAAAACCCTGATGGAACACCTTTTAATGTAGATACAAGAGAAATGCTAAAGGAAGCAGTAGATTATGCAAAAACTAAGGGAATAGAGTTTGGCTTTGGTAGTGAAATGGAATTCTATTTATTTAAGCTTGATATGGAGGGTAACCCTACAAATATTCCATATGACAATGCAATGTATATGGATGTAGCTCCAGATGATAAAGGTGAAAATATAAGACGTGAAATTTGCCTTGCCCTATCAGAGATGGGAATACAGCCAAGTGGTTCCCATCATGAGGAGGGTCCAGGGCAAAACGAGATTCACTACCATTATTCTGACCCTCTAACATCTGCTGATAATGCCATCACATATAAGAACGTAGTACGTACTATTTCATCATTAAACGGCCTATACGCCTCATTTGAGCCTTCTCCACTTGAAGGGCGTCCTGGAAATGGCCATCATATAAACATATCTGTCAACACTAAGAATAAGGATGCTGATTTCTTTTATGCTATAGGAGGAATTCTAAAGCATATAAAGGAGATTACAGCATTCCTTAATATAACACCTAATTCATATAAGAGATTAGGACATGATAGCGCACCTCGCTATATATCATATTCAAATGAGAATCGTAGTGAGCTTATAAGAATACCTGCCGCTAAAGGACCTTATAAGAGATTTGAGCTACGCTCACCTGACCCAATCTGTAATCCATACATAGCCTTTAGCCTTTTAATATATGCAATGGTTGATGGAATAGAAAATAAGATTGACCCAGGAAATCCTTTAGACCTTAACCTATTTGAGGCTAAGGAGGAAATATTAAAGACCCTAGATAAGCTTCCAGAAAGCTTAGATGAGGCAAAAATGATTTCAAAGAAATCAGATTTTATAAAGAAATATGTTAATGAACGTATATTAGAATCCTATATAAAGTAGGATGAAAGGAGCTGAATAGGCAAATGAAATATACAATGCTTATTGTATGTAATAATGATAAATTAAATACCCTACTTACAAGCCTATTCAGCGAGGATTATGAAATACTAATCTCTACAAGTGAGAATTTCGCTAAAAGAATACTTGTAGAGCGTACGATAGATTTTATAATTGTAAGCTCACCACTTCCTGACTCAAATGGATACGGTATCGTAATGGACTATGCTACAAAAATACCTACGATTATTTTTGTATCTCACCTACATTACGATAACGTATACTATAAGCTATCAGAATATGGGGCAATCACCATATCAAAGCCTACAAGATCAGATGTAGTAGTGCAGGCTGTAAGAATGCTTGAAACTGCAAAGGGTAGTATGCATGAGAAGAAAAAGGATAAGCCACTTAAAGAAAAGCTTGAGGAAAGTAGAAAAATAAATATAGCAAAAATGCTTCTTATCACTAATGAAAGAATGAGTGAGGATGATGCTCATAAATACATAGTCCGCAAGGCTATGGATTTAAGAGCATCAAAGGTAGATATAGCTATAGATATTATTAATAAATATCATAAGGAGGTATAGAGTAATGAAATATATATTTGTAACAGGAGGAGTAGTATCAGGGCTTGGTAAAGGAATTACAGCCGCATCCCTTGGAAGACTTTTAAAATCAAGAGGATTAAAGGTAATAAGCCAAAAGCTTGACCCATATATCAATGTAGACCCAGGTACTATGTCACCTTACCAGCATGGTGAGGTGTATGTCACAGAGGATGGGGCTGAAACAGACCTAGACCTAGGACATTATGAAAGATTTATTGATGAGGATTTAAATAAATATTCTAACCTTACAACAGGTAAGGTATTTCAAAATGTAATAAATAAGGAAAGAAATGGTATGTATTTAGGACATACTGTACAGTATATCCCAAATATTACCAATGAGATAAAAAGCTTTATATATAAGATTGGAGAAAAGACTAATCCTGATGTAGTAATCACAGAGATTGGTGGTACTGTAGGAGATATAGAATCAGAGCCATACCTAGAAGCCATCCGTGAGGTTGGTCGTGAGGTAGGGCTTGATAATGTATGTTATATACATGTTTGCCTTGTACCATACCTAAAGGCTTCTGGTGAGCATAAGTCAAAGCCTACACAGCACTCTGTAAAGGAACTTAGGGGAAGAGGTATAAATCCAAACATTATAGTATTAAGATCAGATGATCCAATAGAGGATAAGACTATATTTGAAAAGATTGCAGGATTTTGTGATGTAGAGCGTGATTGTGTTATTGAAAACACAACACTATCAAATCTATATGAAGCTCCACTAATGCTTGAAAAACAAAACCTGTCATCAATAGTATTAAGAGAGCTTCATATGGAAGCACATAATCCAGATTTAAAGGATTGGATTAAGCTTGTAGATAATATACATAATCTACAAAAGGAGGTAAATATTTCTCTTGTAGGAAAATATACAGCCTTCCATGACGCATACCTAAGCGTGGCTGAAGCCTTAAGACACGCAGGATATGCGAATGGAGCAAGAATTAATATCAACTGGGTTGATAGTGATACTATTAAGCTAGATAGCATAGATGATATATTAAAGGATAGCGATGGAATACTTGTTCCAGGTGGATTTGGTGATAGAGGAATAGAAGGAATGATACTTGCGGCTAAATACGCAAGAGAGAATAATATTCCATATCTTGGAATATGTCTTGGAATGCAGATTGCCTGCATAGAATATGCAAGAAATGTGCTTGGATATAATGACGCAACCTCTCATGAGTTTGACCCAACCTCAAAGCACCAGGTAATAGGATTTGTTGATGGACAAAGTGATACCATAGCTATGGGTGGTACACTAAGGCTTGGAGCTTATCCATGCCATTTAAAGAAGGGAACTTTAATATCTAAGCTATATGGCAGTGAGGAAATATCTGAGCGTCATAGACATAGATATGAGTTCTGTAATGATTATAGGGATGAATACAGTAAGGGAGGACTTACATTATCTGGATTCGCACCAGATAATAGCCTAGTAGAAACAATAGAGAATGATAAATGCCGCTTCTTTATAGGAGTACAATATCATCCTGAATTTAAATCAAGGCCTAATAAAGCCCACCCATTATTCTATGGCTTTATTAAGGCCTCAATGGAGGGATAATATGATAAAGTTTACTAAAATGCAAGGATGCGGTAATGATTATATCTATATTAACCTTATAGATCAAAATATAAAGAATTTAGAGCGCCTAGCGATAGAAATGTCAAAAAGGCATTTCTGTGTAGGAGCTGATGGCATTATTACAATTGATAAATCTAAATCATGTGATTTTAAAATGAGAATATTTAACGCAGATGGTAGTGAAGGTAATATGTGCGGTAATGGTGTTAGATGTGTTGGAAAATATGTATATGATAACCATTTAACAGATAAGAAGCAAATCACTGTTGAAACTAAATCTGGTGTTAAAACACTAGATTTACATATAACAGATGATAATACTGTAGATATGGTATCTGTTGATATGGGTAAGGCTTCATTTACACCTGAATCAATACCTGTATATTCAAAGGAGCCTGTAATAGATAGAGAGGTTATTATCAATAATAATAAATACAATATTACAGCAGTTTCTATGGGAAACCCACATTCTGTAATATATATTAATAATATTGATTCTCTAGATCTTGTATCTATGGGACCATATTTTGAAAATTATAAGCTATTCCCAGAGCGTGTTAATACAGAATTTGTAGAGAAAATAGGTGATAATCATTTCAAGATGAGGGTGTATGAAAGAGGAAGTGCTGAAACATATGCCTGTGGTACAGGCGCATGTGCAGTAGCCTCTGCATCTTGTAAGCTTGGTCTTGCGGAATTCGATAAGCCTATTAGAGTAGACCTTGTAGGTGGAACTCTATATATAACAGTAAAGCCTGACTTTACTGTTATAATGGAAGGTCCAGCTAAAAGGGTTTATGAAGGAGTATATTATGAAGATTAAATTAAATGATAATTTTAAAAATGTATCTGAATCATATCTTTTTTCAACAATTAATAAGAAGGTTTCAAATTATAAAAAGATTAACAAAGACGCACCAATTATAAGAATGGGTATAGGTGATGTAACACTACCCCTACCTAAAATTGTTGTTGATGCGATGCATAATGCTGTATCTGAAATGGGTGTAATTGATACATTTAAAGGATATCCACCTGAGTGGGGATATAGCTTCACTAAGGAGGCTGTCCTTAAATATTATAAGAATTATAATGTGGATTTAACACTTGATGATATCTTCATTTCAGATGGAGCTAAAACTGATGTATCAAACATACTTGATATATTAGGACATAATGAGGTATATATCACATCACCAGTATACCCAGTATATATTGATTCAAATACTATGAATGGAAACTCTATTCATATACTTCATGGTAATAAGGAAAATAGATTTTCACCATTACCTGTTGGATTAGATAATAGCGCAAAGGTAATTTACCTTTGCTCTCCAAATAATCCAACTGGTGCATCATATACATATAATGAATTAGAGTTGTGGGTAGAACATGCAGTTTCAACAGATTCTCTTATTATCTTTGATAGTGCATATGAAGCATTTATTGAAGATAAGAATATTCCACATTCAATATTTGAAATTGAAGGAGCAAGAGAATGTGCTATAGAGATAGGATCACTATCTAAATCATGTGGATTTACAGGAGTAAGATGTGGATACACAATCATTCCTGCAAATCTTGAAATAAATAAAATATGGAGAAGAAGAGAAGCTACAAAATTTAATGGGGTATCTTATGTAACACAAAGAGCTGCGGAAGCAGCCCTATCACCTGATGGTGTAAAAGCATGCCAGGAGAATATAGCCTATTATAAAAGAAATGCCAAAGCATTAGCTAAATGCTTTGACGAGCTTGGTATATTCTATACTGGAGGACATAATAGCCCATATATATGGCTAGAATGTCCTAATGGAATGAAATCATGGGATTTCTTTGATTTCCTATTAACAAAGGCTAATGTAATAGGTACACCTGGTGTAGGATTTGGATTAGAAGGATATTTTAGATTAACTTCATTTAATACATATGAAAATACTTTAGAGGCTATAGAAAGAATTAAGAAGGTTTTAGGAAAGTAAGATTAGAGGAGCAGAGGCTCCTCTTTTCTTATGCTGTCCGTTATTTGGACAGCATTTATTTTATATTTATAATAAAATATGAGAGAATGGTTAATAGTATAAATAATATCTTTGAAAAAAATATTATAAAAATATAATAAAATAGCTGTTCAAGAACTTATACTTTTATAAATAATATGGTAAAATTAATGTATTAAAATATCGTTATTTTTAGGAAAGAGAAATTTAGTGTGATTATATGTAAGATAAGTTTTTAACTAATTATTCCAACACATCATTTTTAAATAAACTTAAAGAATCATTATCAAATTGAGATACTGAAAATAAGTTTGTTAAGAAAGAGTTATTGAATAAGGAAGAGTTTGTACCTGCTGATAGAGGTATCTAATAGATTTGATAAAAAATAGTAAATAACAATAAATAATAATTGATTTAGGAGTGGATTTTATGATAACAGGTAGTCTAAAAAATAAAATTGATGCAATTAGACAAGATTTCTATAATGAAAATATGGCACAAGGTAGTGATGTTGTTAATCAACTTACTACGTTGATGTTTATTAAAATGCTCGATGATAGACAGAATTCGTTAGAAGCTCAAGCAACTATTGCAGGATTAACTTTAAAGCAAGATGATTTAATTTTTAAAAATGGTAATTATGTTAATGAAGAAGAAAATATTAACATTCCATACGAAAAGTTAAGATGGAAAAATTTTAAGAATCTAAATTCAAAAGATTTATCAAAGACAATAAGAGATTATTGCTATCCTTTTATAAAAGATGAAAATACTCTAGCAGGTAAAGACTTTGCTAGATTTACTAAAAATATGACTTACGGATTTGATGGTAAAGAAAGGTTATTAGTTTCAGTTGTTGATAAATTATCTGATTCTGAATTTGACTTTACCAAAACAGATCTAATGGGCGACCTATATGAATACTTATGCGGTTCAGGTATTTCAGGACAATTTAGAACACCAAGACACATCATTGATATAGCAGTAGAATTAATGAAACCACAATTAGGCGAAAGAATAATTGATAATGCTTGTGGTACTGCTGGATTCCTTGTTGAATCAGCCAAATATATCCAAGAGCATCAAAAAAGAGAATTGCTAAATGTTAACAATAAAAAGAAATTCTCTGAAGAAATGTTCTATGGTTGTGATACTGATAATAATATGGCTCGTATTTCATATATGAACCTTGTTTTGCACGGAATTAAAAGACCTAATATATTAACTGATTCATTAATTGAAGGAAATAATGCTGATAGTTTATTGGGAACATTTGATTTATCATTAAATAACCCACCTTTTGCAGGTGCATTACCTGAAGATTCAACATCAGCTTCTATTTTAGCGATTACTAAAACAAAGAAGACTGAATTATTATTTGTTGCATTAATGATAAAAATGCTTAAAATTGGTGGACGTTGTATGACTATTGTTCCGGATGGAGTATTATTCGGTTCATCAAATGCTCATAAAACTTTAAGAGCTGAATTAGTTGATAATCAAAAGCTTATTGGTGTTATTTCTATGCCTGCTGGTATATTTATGGCTTCATCTGGAAAAGGAGCTAAATCAAGTGGTTCTGGAGTTAAAACATCATATTTAATATTCCAAAAGACTGATAATGGTGGAACTGATAATGTATGGTTCTATGATATGACTGCTGATGGATTTACATTAGATGCAAAAAGAACTCCAACTGAAGATAATGATATTCCAGATATTATAGAGAGATTCAATAATCTAGAGAATGAAAAGAATAATCCAAGAACAGCTAAATCATTTATGGTTCCAGTAGAAGAAATTAGAGCAAATGATTATGATTTAACAATTAATAAATATAAAGAAACTATTAAAGAAGAAAAAGTATATAGAAAAACATCTGAAATATTTAATGATATTTTTAATGAAAAGAAAAAGCAATTTAAAGATGAAAATGAGTTACGTTCATTACTTGGTTTACCAAAATTGACTCTTGATGATTTAAAAAGAATGTTAGGTGATGAGTAATGGAAAGATTATATTTTATTAAGGATATAAAAAAAAGCAATCTTCCTTGTCCATCATTCGAAGGAACTAAGAAATATATTGCCACTGGCGATATTGAAAATAATGCTATTATTTCGTATGAAGAAGTGAGTTATAAGACTAAGCCATCAAGAGCAAATGTATGTGTTTCTAATGGGGATGTTTTATTTGCAAAAATGCAAAATACTATAAAAGTAATTCAAATTGATTCATCGAATAACAACAATATATATTCAACAGGATTTTATTGTTTTAGAGACGAACGTATTTTACCATCTTTTTTGAAACATTTTTTCTTGACAAAGCGTTTTAATGAGCAAAAAGATAAACGTTCCAATGGTGCAACAATGAAGGCAATAAATGACGATGGAATGTCTGAATTATCAATACCTTTTTATCCTTTAGAAAAGCAACAAGAAATAGTTTCAATCCTAGATAAAATAAATGAAATTATTGATGCTGATAAAAAGCAATTAGAGTTATTAGATGAGAGTGTTAAATCACGATTTATCGAGATGTTTGATTCTATAGAGAAAAAAGTTCCACTAAAAGAGATTTGTAGTATTGCGGGAGGCTATTCGTTCAAAAGCACAGATATTTGTAGTGACGGGATAAAACTATTACAAATTGGCAATGTAGCTTTAAACGATTTAGACTGGTCAACAACAAATTATTTACCAGTTGGATTTGAAAAACAAAGACCAAATTTCTTGTTGAAAGAGGATGATATAGTTGTGGCGTTAACCCGTCCTATTATCCAATCTTTAGGAAATGTTAAGGTGTGTATAGTGAAGCAAGAAGATTTGCCTTGCTTATTGAATCAACGTGTTGGGAAAATACAATGCATCGATGGCAAATCTGTTGTCAATTATATATTTGGATGCTTGATGACAGAGGATTTTACTGAATATGTTAAATCTTGTTGTACAGGCTGTTCACAGCCAAATATAAGTACAAAAGACATAGAAAGTTATCAAGTTCCTAACGTAAATATTGAGTCGCAATTAGCCTTTAGCAATTTCAAAGATCTAATCGACAAATTGAAATTTAACGTTCAACAACATCTTGATTTGATGCAAGAACTTCTTGATAAGAAAATGGAAGAATTCTTTGGTGGTGAATAAAAGTGCCTTTAAAAAGTAATGAATCTATTGATGAAATAATGCGAATTATATATATAAAGTTGATGAGGTTAAGAACCACTTTCTATCCAATATGGGAAATAGCAACAAACATTAATTTTGATAATGAGTTACCAGATATTAGGACAGGATTAATAAATACATATACCATTGATTTTATAACAACTGTTAATGGATTATTTACAAGTGGCGTTTATTCTTTCGAATTTTTAAAGAACAATGAAGATTTAAAACAGGATTATAAAAATATAAAGAATAATATTAATCATAGAGTTAATGTTGGACTAATTAGAAATAAACAAATATGCCATTTTGTTGAGAAAATGAATCCAAATGATATTTACACAGTGTTTTCAAAATCTAGTTTTATATTAGAAGATATTATTTTGTTTTATGATAGTGTTTGTAAAAAGATAGGTGTTGATGTAACACGTTTTGGATATAAACCCGAAAAATGGGAATCATTCAAAGAAGAGGTAGATTTATTTAGAAAAATTATACATTCAGGTGATACTAAACTTATGATGATTAACATTGAACGAAATAAAAAGAAAGTTAAAGGAGCTATGAGAAATGCAGAATCAAAACGAAGCACAAACAAGAGCTAATTTAATAGACCCTAAACTAGAACTTGCTGGTTATACTATTAATCATACAAAGGGTGTAATTGAGCCTAATAAGGTATGTGTTGAAGTTGCTGTAACTGGTATGCCTATTACTGAACAAAACCCTCGTGGAAACGGCTTTGTTGATTATGTAATATTTGGTAAGGATGGTAATCCTTTAGCTTTAATAGAGGCTAAAAAGACTTTATATAATGAAGAAAAAGGTAAAGTTCAAGCTTGCCTATATGCTGATTGTCTAGAAAGACAATATGGCATTAGACCAATTATTTATTATACAAATGGATATTCAGTTAAAGTTATAGATGGAATGTATCCTGCAAGAAGAGTATTTGGTTTTCATAACTTTGATGAATTAGAACATTTAATTCAAAGAAGACAATATAAATTAACTGATAAAAAGGTTAATCTAAAGATTTGTGATAGATATTATCAAAAGGATGCTATTGGTGAAATTATTCATCATCTAGAAACAAAACACTCTCGTTCATTATTGGTTCTTGCTACAGGAACTGGTAAGACAAGAGTATCTTGTGCATTATCTGATATTTTTATTAGAAACAATTATGTAAAAAGAATATTATTCCTAGCAGATAGAAAAAATTTAGTTAAGCAAGCAAAAGAAGAAACTTATGATAAATATTTAGATAGTATATCTACAGCTTTAATTGCTGAAGGACAAAGAGAAGGTGAAGAATCTAAAGCTCGTATTGTTTTCTCTACATATCAATCTATGTTATCAATTATAAGAGATACAACAACTTGTCCTTATGGTATAGGACATTTTGATATGATCATTATTGATGAAGCTCATAGAAGTTTATTTAACAAGTATGCTGAAATATTTGATTACTTCGATGCTTTAATGATTGGTTTAACTGCAACACCAAGAAATGATATTCATAAATCTACATATAGAGTATTTAATTTAGATACTGATGCACCTAACTATGAATATGATGTTATAAAGGGTGTTAAAGATGGGTATTTAACATATTTTAGAGCTTTAGATAGAACACCTGACATTTTGAAAAATGGTATTAGGTATGAAGATTTATCAACTGAAGAAAAGGAAGAGTATGAGGATCTTTTTACTGATGATGAAGGAGATATTCCTGATGAAATAGAGGGTTCTGCATTTAAAACAATAATTACTAATATTGATACTATTAGACAAGTTTTAAGGCAATTAATGGATGAAGGTTTAAAGGTTAATAATGGAGATACTTTAGGTAAAACTATTATTTTTGCTAAGAATCACAATCATGCATTAATGATTCAAGAAGAGTTTAGGAAGATGTATCCTGAATTATCTATTCCTAAAGCTAATGGTGTTGAGTATTGTGTTATTATTGATAACAAAATAGAACATAATGATGTTTTGCAAAGAGAATTTAAAGCTAAGCAGGACATTAGAATCGTTATATCAGTTGATATGATGGATACTGGTGTAGATATTCCTGAAGTTGTTAATTTAGTATTCTTTAAAAATGTATTGTCAAAGATTAAATTCTGGCAAATGATTGGTAGAGGAACAAGAACTTGTAAAAATATTAATATTATATCACCATCTAAGAATTATTTTGAAAGATTAACTGATGATGGAACAAGACAATTATATCAAGATAAGCAAGGATTCTTGATTTTTGATATATGTAATGTATTCTCATTCTTTAAATTAAATCCAGATGGAAAAAAGGATAGTTCTAATAATGCGTTATCTTTATCTCAAAAGATATTTGTTGACAAAGCAAAACTATTTAAGGTAATGCAAGCTAATTATTCAAATCTTCCTAATGAAGATCAAGCATATTATAAGGAATTAAAGAATGAGTTGGTGTCAAGTGTTGCAACATTAAATAGGAATTATATTGGGGTCCAATCTAATATTGGACTTGTAGAAAAGTATTCAACAGAAAAAGCTTGGGACAACTTTGGTCAAGAACAGTTAAAAGAAATTCAAGATAAAATAGCATTGCTTATAGTTGGTGAAATAGATTTACCAGCTGCAAAAGCATTCGATAGGATATGCTATACTTTTTCTAACTCAAAGTTCGACAATGGTGAGGAACATAAGAAAGTTGCAAAATTACTTTTTACATTAATAACTAAGGGATTATTAGAAAGTAAGCTTCATATTGATGAAGTAAGGAAACATGAAGAAACTTTAAGACGTGTTGTAACAGATGATTTTGTTAATAATGCTACTATAAGTGAAATGGAAAAAGTTAGAATTGAAATTAGGGATTTAACTAGATATATAGAAAAAGAGTTCATGGAGCCAATTATAACAGATTTTGAGGATAAAATCACTTCTACAGGGGACTCTGACAGTGATAAGCCATTTAATGTTGGAACGATAAAAGTAGAGGATTTTAGAACATTAGATGAAAAAATAATTGATTATTTAACTAGGAATCCATTTGATCCATTTGTTGTAGCTATAAATAATTTTAAAGTAGTAGATTCGCTCTTTAATGATTTTAAAGAAAAGATTCTTGCATTAGATTGTAATGGTGAATATAACAATAGATTTGCGGATGATAAAGAATTAATATTCTTTGTAAGAAAGTCTATTGGTATATCAAAAAATGCTATTGAAGATTTTATTAGAATGGTAAAGAAATCAAATGGTTTTAATGATGAGCAGTGTGAATATATTGATACACTGTTAATGTTTATTTCTGAAAATGGTAGATTTGAAAGAACAGATATACTTAGAGAAGAGTTAAACTTTAATGGTTTATTTAATAGTTTGGAAATAAAAGAATTATTAGATGAAATTATGAAAAGAATTCCGGATAGAATAGTCTGAATATATCTGAATATATTCGTTTATAAGTTGTATATAGACTTGTCCATCATTTATATGTAATTAAGATTACTGGAAAGGCTTATAGAATCAAGGATCTATTACCATATGATATATCAGCATCTGATGAAAACTATAAACCTACATTTTTGGAGGCCATAAATTTACATTAATTTATTGGGTTTAAAATGAACTATTGCATTTTAATAGCTTGGTTATGGTAGCGGAGGTGCCTATGATATACTCATATAGAAAAGTTGATAAGTTTTTGATTTCAGAATTGATAAAGGAAGAATTATGGGCTACTTGCCCAACAGAGTTTAATGATAATTATGAGATGTCTTTTTTAGTTGATTATGATGAAATCTATACATGGATAAAATACGATAATAATCTTTTAAATAAGTTTGTTGAAAAGTATGCTCCAAACAATCAAAATTTGATTGATAGTGAGCATTATTATAAGAGTTATATTCATAATTTTATTTGTGATATTATTGATGGGATAAAATCTGATCTTTATGTTCGTTGCTTTTCAAAATACAAAAAAGCTAAAAACATGCTTGGATTGTACGCTGATTCGTATAAAGGCGTTGTTTTAGGATATGATGAAAATGAATTTAGTGATAACGAATTAGTAGATATTAATTATGATGATGATTTTTGTTTGAGTAAAGGTGAACTATTAGTTTTGATTAAGAAACAATTAGGTTTTATGGTTGATATGAAAGAATATAAAAGAATTATAAAAAATATTCTTAAAAATAAATATAAGGATTGGAAAAATGAAGGGGAAATAAGGTTATTTCAATTTAATGAAAATAAAGAACTTCATAAAAAGATTAATAGAACACCTGTTTTTCCAAAAGAAATATACATATGTGAAAGAATGGCTCCTGTTGATATATTGACTATTAAAAATATAGTGATCAGTCATAATTATAAAAAAGATAAATGCAAATTATATCAAATGATAACATCTCTAGATAGGAGTAATAGAGGCATCAAATGTATTCCAATTTGTTTGGATAATAAAAGACCTGATATTAATAAATATGCTTATATAAATGAATCTGGGTATGTCATGATTCCTTCTTTGAATGAAATGGATTATAAATGATAAGGATATAGTTATTTAAATAATCGGTAGAATATGGGTATAAGCTAATTTGAGTATAGAACAATCAAAAAATATTATATAAAGTTGGGTTTCTATTAGTCATAGGGTATATTTAAGATATATTTTTTGTATAAAGATTTTGATTTGGGAGGGGCATATGGTAGATTACAGTATTTATCAGTATTATTTAAAACAAATGATTGAGATTTTAACTGAGAGTTTGAATAAAGTAGCAAGCTATAATCGTAATTGCTTTAGTCTGGATTTGGAATATTATAACTTTACAAACGTGATAGATAAAATAGATAATGCAAATATATGTTCAAACGCTCATCTTTTAATGAGAATTTATAATGAATATGGTTTTCATTGCGAAAAAGCCAATGATAAAAAAGTAATTTCATTTTATATGATAAGTGATGATAAAAAAATATTATACATTCTGTCTTCAATTGGCTTGATAAGTGAAATGGATTTATCTGGATATGATGAAATTGTAGTGGTATATTTTCAAAAAAAATATGATGATTTGGATTTATGGATTATTACTTCAAGTAATGATAAGTATAAAAAAAACATTAATTACCAATCGATTTTTGAAATATATGAAAAACTTGGCGAAATAGAAAATTTTAATAGTTTTTTAGTCGATTACAAGGCTGCGGCAGAGAGAATATTATTTTTAAGAACTATAAAGGTACCTAAAGGTCAAGCTAAGGATGAGATGAAAAAAAGACTTCTCTCTGAATTGAAGACGTTTGGTTATAACGAGTTGCTTTCAGAAAATAAAATAGATGAAAAAACATTTGAGGTATTACGTCAAAATTTCACAAAGAATGTTGAAATACTATTGGGCGATAATCCTTTTTCGGAATGTCTTTTTTCAGCGGAGTTTCAATATACTTTAATAAAATTTGTTGGAGATATTGAAAAAACATCCTGCATTGCAGGTTATTTAAAATCTATAGAAGAATTTAGTGTCCTTTTTTTAAAAAGCATGAAAGATAAAGGCATAACAATATCTGGAAAAAAAGTAAAAAATAGAAATAGATATATAGAGATTAAGGAAGAGAATTATGATGCTATTTCATGGGAAATGGGAAGTGTAATAGCTTGTATTTCATATAATAGAAATAAGCTTTTTAATCAGGAAATTGATGGTTCAGTAATTGATTTTATAAAATGCGAACTTGATAAATATAGGGAACATTGTAGAAATGGCTTTTTTCATACTGATAATATTATTGATACAGAAAGGGTATCTTCAATTAGAAAAAGCACCTTTTTTATTTACTTTTATTTACTAGGGGCATTGAGAATAAAGAAATCATTTATTAGTGATTTAAATCCTTATAAAAAAGACCATGAACTTGATTATAAATCATTCAATAATTGGCTAGATGATAGTTTGAAAGAAGTTTTATTAATTCACAATCAATATAAAGGTTTAAAATCTATATTTTTTAATTATGACAATGACTATATTTATATTTGCTTAAATTACTCCAATAAAAAAAATATAAAAGAAACAGCATATAAAATCAGAATGAATTATATTTTTGTGAATGGAGAAAATAATGGTCCTTTAATATTGAATAAATTAGAAAAAATGGTAATAGAATATTTGAAAAATGGTGTTTATTCAAGAGAATTGACACAATATAGAATATATGTTTCTGCTTTCAATCATAGTAAAATGATAAAGTGATATAATTAATTAGTAAAAAATCAGTTAAAAACTAAATGAAACTTGATTTATGAAATCTATCTATCGACTAACCGTAAAATTTATGGTTTTTAGAAAAAGGGTCACCTATGTAGGTGGCCCTTAGTTGTCTAGAAACAATATTTGTTTATTATTTTCTTTTGGCTTTAGGTATAGTACTAATATCAAATTCTTTTAATAGTTCATTATGATGGATATTATACATTAATCTATTTCAGAAATATTAGAAGAGCTTATAGCCATAACCAATTATTTTTAATTGCTTTAATTCTGTTATTTGTTCCTACTAAATAACTATTATTAAGTTTTAGAATGGCCTACTATTTGTAAAAACAGGTGGCTGATTATGTACAGATTGATAGATTAAAATACATTAATAGATTCCAATAATATTTGAATATTTTGCCATATCAAAAGTTTTGATTCTATATTTTGTAATTTATAATCATTAAAACATAATACTCAATGGGGATATTAGTTGATAAAATGTTACCATTGAAGGTATAAATATTTTGATAATATACTAAATATTTATAAAAAATGATATAATTATTAAAGTATTTAAAGGGTTGGTGCTATTTAATGGAAAATGAAAATAATATTGAAAGACATATAAAGACACATTCTGAAAAGTCAGTTGAGGATAAAGCTGCAGTTTCATCATTAGAAGATGTTTTTTCTCATGATGGAAAAATTATTACCGGTTTTACAGCAAATGATAAATGGCCTAATCATGATGGACATTTTGAATATGTTAAAAATCCGAATATATCAAGACAACCGGTACAAGAGTTTATAGTTCAAATTAAAGGAACAAACAACGTATGTGAAAAAGATGGAGAATTCTCCTATAGTTTACGAAGTTTAGCATTTCCTGCATTTATGAAAAAGGAAGTTTCGGCTAATCCTGGTATTTTATTTTTAGTGGTTAATCCTAATTCTAGAAATCAAAGGCGCTACTTTTGGAAATATATGTCAGAGATTTTCTTGAAAAGTATAGATTTTTCTAAAGATAGTACTACTATCAAATTTGATAGCAATGATGAAATATTGGATACAGAGGATGGAATTAATGTTTTTTGTAAAAAATTAGACAATGTGATAAAAAATCATTTGTTCATAAAAGAATTAAGTTCACGTATAGTTAATCCAGAGGATGCAAAAAAGAGTGTTATTCAATTCACACGAAATGTAAACAATTTGATTGAAGATATAAGTAAAAACAAAGATTCAAAGTATGAATATCTTTCTCAAATTATTATATGTTTACGTTATATTTGTTGTGGATGTTTAATATTGAATGCATCGAAATATGGTGATAATAATAATTTAAAGTCTGCTTGGGAGATCGCAATACAAAATAAGGATACTAAGTATTTGAGTGTTTTTACTAGAGGATTAAAATATATAGAAAATGGATACCTTGATGAAGGACAATACGAGCGTGTAATGCTTAAGTATTATGATTATTTATGGGACATAAGAAAATTTATGAAAGATTCATATGGAATTACAGTCCTCGATAAATTAGAAAACTTTCCATTTGATAAAGATGCAATTGAAGAAGCATATAAAACTATGATTGCAGATACTATAGAAAAAAATAATGCTGAAAAGCCAAGCGGATTACGTGCAACTTCATACTATGTTATAAAGCAAGAATCGTTTTATGTTGGGAAAGAACGTTATTTTGAAATAACACTTCAATTGGCAGGATTGTTTGCAACAAAATTTCATAGAATAACGTTATATAGTAAGAAGAAAATAGCTACTCAATATGCGATTCAAATTTCTTACAAAGAAGCAGAGTATGAAATGTGGGGAATAAAAAGCACGATGAAAATATTAGATGAATATAAAGTAGCAATATCTCCACGAGCAATTAATATTCTAGCAAAATTGGTTGGAGAGACAATTGTAATTAGAAGAAATTTTAATGAATATATTAACTTAATGAATCTATTAACAAAAACAGGATTGAACCTTTTAGAAATTATTAATTTGACAGATAAGTATTATAATTATTATTATCATATAATTAATAGTGATAAAACGCATTTTTGTGCAACAATTTTACAAATTCTTAGAAAGAGATATTCAAGAACAACAACAACTGCTGGGAAACATACTATTAGATATGCATTATTAAGTATGAGGGAGGAAGAATTATCAAAATTTTTACCTCATAATGAAAAAACTATTAAAGGGACAAATATTTCATCTGATTGTTTTCCGTTTGAATGCAATCCAATGATTTGTAACATAACTGGTAAGAAGATCACTGTTAATATACAGAGTGCTCTAGATATTGTTGATAACAAAGATAATATTGATTGTTCAATACCATATTTGAACATAAAGAAGAATATGCAAGAAACAGGTGAACTATTTTTTGATGTAAATGAAATAAAAAATTCAGATAAAATAAAAGATTATAATGATTTATTGGATGATTGGTCAGTAAAAAAAGGATATAGGATTTTAATGGATGATAATAATAAGGTTTATATAGATTCAGAAGTTAGAATTACGAAAAAAATATTAACAAAACTATATTCAATGTCCAATTCTACCAATTTATCCCAACAAAAACAGAATGATAGTTATTTAAATGAAACTGATGTAGAAACTATTGATTATGTAAAAAAGCTTGCCATAAAAAATGTATTTGTTGATTCAAATATTATGCTTATATATGGCGCAGCAGGAACAGGAAAGACAACATTAATCAAATACATATCGGATTTAATGAAGAATTCAACAAAACTTTATGTGGCAAATACTAATACAGCATTACAGAATTTAAAAAGACGAATTGGGAATGATGAAGTATATAAGACGGTAAAGTCTATAGTTAATAATAAAAATGATTTGGAATATGATGTTATTTTTATAGATGAGTGCAGTACTATTGATAATAGATCTATGGAATTATTATTACATAATATTAAACCAACTACTAAAATAGTGTTAACAGGGGATATTTATCAAATTGAATCTATTGATTACGGTAATTGGTTTTATTATGCTAAAGAAATAATAACAAAAAGTACATGCAACGTTGAATTGACTCATAATTGGAGAACTGAAGATGATGATTTAAAAAGTTTATGGGCAGCTGTTAGAGAAAAAGATGAAATATTAACTGAGCGATTGGTAATTGATGGACCATATTCTGAAGATTTAGGAGAAAATATTTTTAAATCATATGATGAAGATGAAATAGTATTATGCTTAAATTATGATGGGAAATTTGGACTTAATAGTATTAATCAGTATTTTCAAAATGCAAACACCAAAAATGAAGCTGTGGTTTGGCAAGAATGGAAATATAAAGTTGGAGATAAAATTTTATTTTTAGATACTAGGCGTTTCCAATATTTATATAATAATTTAAAAGGAACTATAGAGAATATAGAGAAAAGTTTTGATAAAATTTCTTTTACTATTAAAGTTAATACAATGATTTCAAAAAAAGATTGTATTTCTGATGGATTAAAACTCATTGGTTATTCTGATAATAAAACTATAGTTCAATTTGATGTTTATGCAGGAAATGATGAAATGGACGATGATGAAAAAAAGAAAACAGTGGTTCCTTTTCAATTAGCATATGCAGTTACAATACATAAAGCTCAAGGACTAGAGTATAATTCTGTAAAGATAGTGATTCCAACTAGCAATACCGAGAAAATCACGCATTCTATTTTTTATACAGCAATAACTAGAACACGAAAGAAACTAAAGATATATTGGAGCTCTGAAACTATGAATAGTGTAGTAAAAGAGTTTTATAATGATAAGGATAATATATACAGTTTAAGTAAAATAAAAAATTACATTCTAGCTAACTCGCTAGATAAAAATAGTGTTTAATAATAGTATATTGATAGTTTTTTAAACATTAAAAAATATGATATAATATAAGTACATCCAGATTAGTACTGACTTATATATATAGAGAGCTGTTCGCTCGGAAAGGAGGAAGTACTATGATAACTGCTTTAACAAACCCAAAGTTTGTTTTTGCCGTAGGATTTGCTGTTGCTACCATTATTTTAGCTTCTAAAGTAAAGGTAGAAAAGGCTAGTGAGACATTAAATCATATGATTGATGTTCATGAGAAAGAGATTGTTGTTGATACTAACAATGATTAGTCCTACCTGGATGGGATAGCACGTAACTTTGTTGTTACGTGCTATTTTTAAATTAGGTGGTGAAAGAATGAATATGAAAAAAATAAATAAAGAATGTAGAATTAGATTACAATCACTATCCGAAGATATGTATAATGAATATGTTTCATGTATAGATACTTTTATATTGGATACAGTCTTATGTATTAATCAGCCTTATAATTTAGAATGTGCATTATGAGAAGATGCAATTAAAAAATAAACAATATCGTGGCTGGTAGAAAAGAATATAGTAGTTTATAGAAAAAAATCTAAATAGCCTAAAAAACAAATATTAGATATATTAGTAATCATTTGATGCTTCCACAAAAGGTTAATACTTTTTTGGGAACTTTTATTGCTTAAAACAAAAAAATCCTTTTGCATATGAATCGCAGAAAAAACAAACCTTTTTATGAGGAGGTAAAGATTCATAATTAAAATTATACAAAAGGAGGATTAATCATGAGAATATTAGACGGAATATGCAAGTTTATTGATAGCTTTGATCTAAGAATTGAAGATGGTGCTGTAAAAATCTATTTTGAATTCTTTAAGGATTATAGTATTATCATTCAATTGAAGAAAAAAATAATTATTGATGCGTAGAAGGAGAGGATTATTAATATGATAAGAAAAATATTAACTAAAGATTTATACAATGACTTTGAAAGGTATAATCTAACAGATTTTATAGAGGGATTAAGCTCTGATAAGTATTCTGTTATAATAACAGAAGATGAACTAAAAGAGCTTAATGGATTTAGAATTAAAAATGTGTTTAATACTACATTAAAGAATTTAAAGAACTATAAGGTATCAAATGATATTAAAGGTGCTATTCTTGTAGTAAAGGCTAAGAATGATGCTTTTGATATGCTGGATAAGGCAACTAGTGTAGTTAGTGGTATCATAAAGGATGAACTTGTATATCTTGCATGTAAGGAAGATATACATCTAAATGATAATTATGTAACATTAATTACATTTGCTTAAATGAAAGAGGCTTGATGATTATTCATCAGGCCTTTATTTCATTAAGCTTATTTATAAGCCAATCTAATGTATTGGCTTTTTCTTTATATTCATTAGAATCCTTTAATATTCTCTTAGATATTATAGGTATTATATAAGATGAATTATTAATAAGCTTTATACAAACATTAAGGCTATTAATATATTCATTCTCATTACCTGCAATAAGAGATCCTAATATCATACCGTTAAATCCATGTAATTCTTTACCTATGGCTGCACCTTTAAAGGAAGGATTAAATACCACATCATTATCTAATAATATTTCATAATCTATGATATCATCATATTTTATATTTGTTGTAATATTACCTTTAGTAATAATAAGAGTAGATATATTATTATTAAATGCTATTGTAGTATCTTTTGTTTTAGGTGTAATATTATTTTTATTTTTAATATCACCTACAATAATTGATATTGCCGATAATATTACAATTATTGAATCTATAATTAAAAGTATTATTAATATTATATTGTCTGAAAACAAATATAATAACAATAATATTCCAAGTACTATAACTGATATTGATAATGGTAGTGATTTATAATTCTTCATTTGTGCACCTCCATATATAATATATTATAGCATTTTTTATGTGATATATTGAAATTGGATATGATGATCCAAATTATTTAGTTATTAATGAAGATAGTAATTAATCATTGTAAAAGGATAGTGTTATGAGTATTATCAATAATTATAATCTTATGATATAATAAATGTAAGAGGTGGGATTATGAGAGCTTATAGATTATTGTCAGGTTTTATAGCCTTAGGATGTTCATTTATGTCATATATTGTCGCATGTGCTTTTGGAGTTATTGAAAGCTTTGGTGGAGGAGATTTAAATGGTGCTATATTTGGTGCACCATTACTTATGGCACTAGCTGGTATTGTATCTGTGCTTATGTGCTGGAATAAAAACTTTATTGTATCTATATGCATAATTATTGTATTTATGTGTGCAGGTATAGTAGAGCTTTGTGCTATAAAGGATTTTAGTCAAGCGTGGATATTTGCTTCAATTATGATATTATTAGCTTTAGGACATATAGGACTTACTATTTATGAAAAAAGAAATAAGAGATTGAATGAAAGTGAGAGCAATTAAGCTCTCACTTTTTTCGACATTATTTATTCAATTTTATAATAAAATACCCCTTAGTTTTTCTGGGCTTCTCTAGTCCAACTTATGGGGTTCACCTTATACTTAAAGCTTGGCCTTTATTTCACTTGAAAATAGAGGCTCAAAATGTTATAACACAATAGGTTATATAAGAGAGGTCTTTTATGAACAGTAATAAAGAGACTAAGCATATTGATATGCTTAGTGGATCATTATGGGAAAAAATACTTATATTTGCAGTACCGCTTGTTCTAATAGGAATAATAGAACAGCTATTTAATGCGGCTGATGTGGCAGTAGTAGGAAGATTTAGTGGTGAAAATGGTAAAAATGCTATGGCAGCTGTTGGTGCCACATCATCTATAATAGGTCTTATTGTATATACATTTATTGCGGTTTCTCTTGGAACTAATGTAGTAATTGCACATGCCTATGGTGCTTCAGATAGTAGTATGATAAAAAAATGTGTACACACCTCAGCACTATCATCTATAATTATTGGAACTTTGCTTACTATATTTGCTGAGGCATTTGCAGTGCCAATTTTTAAAACACAGGATATTCCATCTGATGTATTTGATATGACTATTAAATATTTTAGAATATATTCACTTGGTATACCTTTAATTCTTTTATATAATTTTTTAGCCTCTATTTATAGAGGAGTTGGAAATACTAAAACACCTCTTATAGTCCTAATTATATCTGGTGTATTAAACCTATGCTTAAATTTAATATTTGTATTAGGCCTTGATCTAGATGTAGAGGGAGTAGCTCTTGCGACTGTCATATCTAATGCGATATCAGCACTTGTTTTATTTATAATGCTATTATTTAATAAAGAGGATTATGGAATAAGAATAAAAGAGCTTAAAATAAGTGGTAAAGCACTTATTATGATACTTCAAATTGGAATACCTGCAGGTATCCAATCTGCAGTATTTTGCATAGCGAATATTATAATTCAAACTAAAATTAATTCCCTTGGAAATACTATAATGGCAGCCTCAAGTGCCGCATATAATGTAGAGGCCATTGTATCATATGTATTCGCAGGCTTTAGCCAAGCAGCTACTACATTTGTTGGACAAAATTATGGGGCAGGCGATATAAAAAGATGTAAGGCTACACTAAGTGTATCTCTTATAGAGGGTGCTATCGCATTAGGTATCACAGATTTATTAATATTCGCCTTTGGAAGACCAATAATAGGGCTTTTTAATTCTGATAGTGATGTTATATATTATGGATATATAAGACTTCTATATATATGTTCATCATTTATGTTTACCTTAATATATGAGGTTATTGCAGGATATTTAAGAGGATTTGGAATATCATTTATGCCATCAATTCTTACAACAATTGGTATATGTGGTGTAAGAATAGTATGGATATATACTATGTTTACAAGACATAAAACATTTAAGGTAATTCTTATGGCATATCCTATTTCATTATTCATAACGGCATTGCTATTATTTATATTATTATTGATTAACCATCCTGCAAAAAAGTATGAGAATGAGAATTGTGAGTTATAATATATTAATTATGAGGTTATTATGGAGCTTATAAGAGTACAAGATTCAGATTATAAAAGAACATATGAACTTTATATGTCATTTTTGGAAAATGAAAATGGATATATTAATAGTGTTTATGGATACGATTATAAAAGATTTTTAGAATGGATTGAAATGAAAAGAGACTGGTCTATGGGAAGAAACCTTCCAGAAGGCTTTGTTCCAGATACTACCTATGTTTTAGAGGATAATGGAGTATATGTAGGTGTATTTAATCTTCGTCACACTCTTAACGACTTTTTAAAGGAAGGTCCTGGACATATAGGATATTGTATTAAAAAAGAATATAGAGGTAGGGGATATGCCACAAGAGGATTAGAAATGGTGTTAAGTAAGGCCTTTGAATTAGGAATAGAAGAGGTCTATATGTCAGTAAATAAAAATAATCCTAAAAGCCTTAATGTTCAATTGAGGAATGGCGCTTATATTCATCATGAAAATGATTGTGAATATTTTACAAGAATTATAAAAAAATAGTCTTCAAATATTATGGTAAAATATGGGAAAATATGAGAGATTTTTTTGTAAAAAAAGTGCTATAATAGTTATGAAGAAAAAAGTATTTTAATGGAGAGTATGAAATATGGCTATGCCATAATTCTACTCTTTTTGTTTAATTATAGCTGGAGGTGAAATCTATGAGACATATGAAAAAAATTATAATTTTTATATTAATATTTTTCACTGCGTTATCTATTACATCCTGTGGAATAGCAATTGTAAATGATGGCCTTGTTATAACAGATGGAGATAATAATAAGGGTATAAGTATTGAAGATGATGATTCAGATGATGATACTATAGTTGATAATAATGAGAATGAAGTAGATGATACTAAAACTATTAATAACGAAGATGAGGATAGTGACACTACATCTAATAATAATGAAGATACCACAGTAGTAGCTGATAATGATGATAGTGAAGAGGTAGATAATAGCTCTAGAGATGAAGATGAAGCTATAGGATATACAAAATACGATCATACAGGTGAAGCATTACCTTATTATTTCTTATATAATGAAGATACATATGATTTTGATATTTATTATAAGGATAATACATTACTTGATGATTATTTAGTATATTCATCAAGTGATCAATATGATTCATTTATCTCTCTTGACAATGCAGAAAATATGCGTCTTGCATATTTGAACGCATTAGCTAAATCACTTGTTATATCTCTTTATGATGATTATAGTCCTAAGACTGTTAATACATCATCTAATTCGTATTATTCAGCATATACAATTAAAACTACATCTACAGATTATACAATTACAATAGAAGAGGCTGTTACAATTTGGGCAGCTGTTGAAGCTGATAATCCATTATTTTACTGGATTGAGAATTCATATTTATATTCAACAACACAAATATATGTTATTATGGCAGATAGCTTTATATATTATTCGGATAGAATAGAAGCTAATAATGATATTATTAAAGGAATTAATAATATAACCTCAAATATGGAAGGCTTAAGTGAATATGATACTATTAAATATGCATATACCTATGTGATTTCTAATACATCATATGCATATGATGAGGATGGAAGTGCCTCATCAAAGGTTGAGGCACATAGTGTTGTAGGCTTTTTCCAGGGTGAAAATGTAGTGTGTGAGGGATATGCTAAGGTATTACAAATAATATATAATTATGTAGGAATAACTAATTATTATATAAGAGGGTATGTAGGTTCTACAAGTGCTGGACATGCATGGAATTATGTATGCTACAATTCTAAATGGTATTGGATGGATGCGACTAATGATGATGAGGGTACATATTCAAATTATTCATTATTCCTATTAGGGTCTAATAAAATGTCTAAATACAATTATTATACATATGATGATACTCTTGGAGCTACATACCAAGGTGGTCTTCCAACCCTAAATAGTAAATCATATGGGAACTCATCTATATGGCCGTTTTAGAATGTATAATTAACTTCTATTCGACCCCTTTAGCTTTACACCATTTATTATAGAATTAGATAACTATGGAGTTTACGTTGAGATGGTATGCTCATTATCTTTAGGAGTAGGAGGAAAATAATATGCAACCAAAGGAATTAAATTCTTTATTATTGGAAAAATTTCCAGAATTAAAGAAAAAGTTTGACGAAGAGACAAGTTGGCAAGATGGAATTGAAACAGGAAGTTTTATCGTGTTTGAAGATGTCTTTATGCCGTTTTTGGAAACTAATATAGAATTAAATAATACTGAAATGGTTGATAGAATTTATTCTTTCATTGAAGAATTAGCTAGTATCAATGATGAATATGTTGAAAACATTTTGTATGTTGCTATATTAGAAAATATATCAGGCTATGTTAATCCTGAACCATTTACAAAACCATTGAAAGAAAAGAGCAAAAAAATATTTGATGAAAATTATAAGAAATAATATAAATATTTATTAGGAAATCACTTACTTTATGCTTTTTATGACCTATAACAAAATTTGTATCAAGACACAAGGTTTATATATGGATTTTGTAGTTATAATTCAATAGACGAAATGAGTGTGGAGCACTTCTAAAAACTTCGATGCTCACGTTGAGACGGTATGCTCATTATATTTAAAAGATATCCACCACACTAATCGGTAGTAAAAACAAAGTAACGGCAAAATATATGCCGTTTTTCTTTTATGTTTTTTTGTTTATATTTTGCCGATAAGGTCAATTTTTTAATAATTATAAGTTTAACATGTTTTATCGTGTAATTGTTGATATTATAAAAGTTGAAATGGCGTGTATATAAAATTGATATTTTGGTGTAATGCAATATACTAAAACCGAAACAATATATACACTAATGGCTTGCATGGAAAGAACATTATATGTGGAGATGTTTGTTCAATTGCTCTACCGACCCAGAAAATGACAAGTCTATCTTATAAATTGTATAATTTAGCCAATCTTTCGGTTTTGCTATAGCCAATCTTTCGGTTTTTGTTGGTCCGCCATTAGTTGACGTAGTTGAACATACTACAGTCTCTATAGGATATGGTTGAACTTTGAGTTTGATAATAGTTTTGAAAGAAATATAAAGTTTTTCTTTAAAACTTCTATATGCCATTCCGTTATGAACGATATTTGAAGAATCACATAATGGACATATTACATTATCATTAGGTTTTAATTTGGCTGATATTATAATGGTATCTTTAATTGTGGTTTTATCATTGACAATAATTCTATCATCTTTTAAAATATCCTCGTAAGGATTATAATTATTAATAAGTATTACCTTCCTTTCTATAATGGTTTCTTGACAATTCTATTATAAAGGAAGGTAATACTTTTTTTATTTGATAATTGTGATTTATCTATCTACCTATCTATCAACTGATTTATTTAAAGAAGCGTAATTGAAGAACAAATAATCTAAGTATTTTTAATAGTTGAATAGTTGACAAAGTGTTCAACTGTGATATAATGTAGGTGTAGGAAGTGATTATGATGGATATAGAGGAAATTAAAAAAAGCATTCCTAATTCTGATGAATTAGATAATATTACAAATTTATTTAAGGTCTTAGGTGATAGCACAAGAACTAAGATATTATATACACTTATTAAACAGGAGCTATGTGTAGGTGATATTTGTTTATGTGTTGGGATGAATAAATCTGCTGTATCACATCAGCTAAGAATATTAAAGGACAGTAAGCTTGTAAAGGCCAGAAAAGATGGTAAAGAGGTTTATTATTCATTTGATGATGATCATATCTCTACTATCTTTAATACAGCTATTGCTCATATAGAAGAGGATAGATAGGAGGTTTTATTATGGTTAAAACATATAGAATTGAGGTTGATTGTGCAAATTGCGCAACTAAATGTCAGGATGCTATTAATAAGCTTGATTTTGTTAATAGCTGTGAAATTAATTTTATGACTCAAAAGATGATTGTTGATGCAGAAGATGTAGATAAGAACATTAAGGCTATATTAAAGGCTGCACGTAAGGTTGAGCCTGATTTTGAAATATTAGATTAATTATGGTATGAAAACATACCATAATTAAATATACAATAGTTGAACAAATATTCAACTATTTGGAGGTAATATATATGACTCGTAAGCAGAAAAGATTTTTAAGAAGAATAATTATAGCACTTGTCCTATTTGCGTTTGTTATGGCTAGTGATTTGATTTTAAAATATACCACAAATAATTATCCTAATGGACTTTCAAGTATTATAGATAATAAATATGGCTTTGTTTTAACATTTGCCCTATATTTTATAATATATGTCTATATTGGGCATGATGTTTTAAGGAAAAGTGCTATAAATATTTCACATGGACAGGTATTTGATGAAAGCTTTCTTATGGCTATAGCTACCCTAGGTGCCTTTGGCCTTGGTATATATACAGGTATTAAGGATGGGAATCCTGAAGGATTTGATGAAGCATGTGCTGTGCTTTTATTCTATCAGGTAGGAGAATGGTTTCAATCATATGCTGTTCATAAATCAAGAAATGATATTTCTTCATTAATGGATATAAGACCTGAATTCGCTAATATTAAATCTAGTGAAGGGCTTAAGATGGTAAACCCTAATGAGGTAAAAATAGATGATGTTATTGTTGTAAAGCCAGGTGAGAGAATACCACTTGATGGTATTATAATATCTGGTGCTTCATCATTAGATACAAAAGCCTTAACAGGAGAAGCTTTACCAAGAGATGTATCTATAAATGATAGTGTTTTAAGTGGAAGTGTAAATATTTCATCAGTTCTTGAAATAAAGGTTACAAAAGAATATCATGATTCAACAGTTGCGAAGATATTAGATCTTGTAGAAAATGCCTCTAATGCTAAATCACATAGTGAAGCCTTTATTACAAGATTTGCAAGATATTATACACCAATAGTTGTATTCCTTGCCCTAGCATTAGCTATAATTCCTGCCACAATAAGTGGTATATTAGGTAATGGATTTACATATACATTATGGATTTATAGAGCTTTATCATTTCTTGTAGTATCATGCCCATGTGCACTTGTTATATCAGTACCTTTATCATTCTTTGCGGGTCTTGGTGGAGCTTCAAAGAATGGAGTCCTTATAAAGGGTTCAATACACCTTGAGCAATTTAATAAGGCTAATATATTTGTCTTTGATAAGACAGGAACTATTACTAAGGGTAATTTTAAGATTACTAGGGTCTATCCAGAGGAAAAAAGGGATGAGATATTAAAATATGCTTCATTAGCAGAAGGAATGAGTAATCACCCTATTGCTAAATCTATAAGAGATGAATATGGTTTGGATATTAATAATAGCTATAATATTAATGATATTCAAGGTAAGGGTATTAAAGCTTTAGGAGAGCATTTAATATTATGTGGAAACCATAAGCTTATGGAGGACTATAATATAGAATATGATAAGCATTCCTTTATTGGTACAACAGTTTATGTGGCAGTAGATAATAAGTATTTAGGATATATTTTAATAGAGGATGAAATAAAGGAAGAGGCTAAAAATACTATAGAATATCTTAATAGTATTGGTGCTAGAACTATAATGCTTACAGGTGATAATGAGGCTATCGCAAATCATGTAGCTAAATCTATTGGAATAAAAGAGGTTAAATCATCATTGCTTCCAGGGGATAAGGTTATGATGGTTTCAAAAATACTTGAGGAAAAGAAGGATAATGAGCTGTTATGCTTTGTAGGAGATGGAATAAATGACGCTCCTGTACTTATGAGATCAGATATAGGTATTGCGATGGGTGGAGTTGGTAGTGATGCGGCTATTGAAGCATCTGATATAGTTTTAATGCATGATAGCCTTAAATCTATTAAAACAGCTAAGACTATTGCTAAAAAAACTATGAGGATAGTATATGAAAATATAATATTCGCAATCCTAGTTAAGGTAGCTATTTTAATACTTTCAGCCTTCGGTATTACAAATATGTGGGCCGCAGTATTTGGAGATGTAGGAGTGGCTACATTATGTATACTTAATGCTATGAGATGTAATACTAAGGAATTAAAAGAATAATACTTGAATAATTTAATATAAAGTGATATTATAGGCAGGTAATTAAATAAGACAGTTCATTTGTACCATCCTGTCTATAAATAAAACTAGGGCTAAATATTTAAAAAGCTTTTTTGATGGGACATATAATATATGCCCCATTTTTTTTAGCTAAAATGGAGGATTAATATATATGTATTTACTTGAAACAGAAGCTGCGTTTGATGCGGCACATTTCTTATCAAATTATAATGGAAAATGTAAGAATATCCATGGCCATAGATGGAGAGTTATAGCTACAATTAAGGGAGAGGTCATGGATGGAATGCTTGTTGATTTTAATATCTTCAAGAAGGATTTAAAGGCCATCTGTGATTATTTTGATCATACATTTATAGTTGAAGTGGGAAGCCTTGAATCTGATTTATATGATAGGCTTTGTGAATTATTTGAAATAAGAGATGTAGATTTTAGAACTACAGCTGAAAATTTTAGTAAATATTTTTTTGATGAATTAAATAAAAAATATGATGTAGAAAGCATTTGTGTTTATGAAACACCAACTAATAAGGCAGTGTATAGAAAATGAAGGTAATTGAATTATTTTTATCAGTTAATGGAGAAGGATTAAAATCAGGTGAGCTTGCGACATTTGTAAGATTTGCAGGATGTAATTTACGTTGCCCATATTGTGATACAAAATATTCCTATGAAAATCCTAAATATATTGAAATGAGTATAGATGAGATAATATCAAAAATAGAATCATTTAAGGCCCATAATGTAACACTTACAGGAGGAGAGCCTTTAATACAAAAGGATATTGATATTTTAATTAAAAAGCTATCAGATAAGGGATATAGAGTTGAGCTTGAAACAAATGGTTCAGTAGATATTAGTAAATACGTAGGACTTAAGGGTGTAGTATTTACACTAGATTATAAGGGACCTACATCACTAATGGAGGATAAAATGCTTCTTGATAATTATAAATATTTAACTAAAAATGATGTGGTTAAATTTGTATGCGGAAGCACAAAGGATTTAGAAAAGGCTAGAGATATTATTTTAAAGTATAAGCTAGATGAAATAACAAATCCATTCCTATCCCCTGTATTTGGAGAAATAAGCCTTGAGGGTATGGTTGATTTTATGAAGGAAAATAATCTTAACCATGTAAGGCTTCAGCTACAAATACACAAAATAATCTGGGATAAGGATAAAAGAGGTGTTTAATATGATAGATGAGAAAAGACTTGAGAAGGCTTTTAAGGAAATACTTATAGCCTTAGGTGATGACCCACAAAGAGAGGGTCTTAAGGATACACCAAAAAGAGCTGCTGGTATGTATAAGGAATTATTTGAAGGTATGAATTATACAAATGACGAGCTTGTTGATATGTTTAATAAAACATTTGATGAGGATTATCTTACAGATAGTAAGAACCTAGTTGTGGTAAAGGATATAGATATATTCTCACATTGTGAGCATCACTTAGCTCTAATGTATGATATGACGGTAGATATTGCCTATATCCCAAATGGAAGGGTAATAGGATTATCTAAGCTTGCGCGCATCGCAGATATGGTATCTAAAAGATTACAGCTACAGGAAAGAATAACATCAGATATTTTATATATAGTAGAAAAAATAACTGCATCTTCGGATATAGCAGTAAGAATAAGAGGAAAGCATTCATGTGTTACAGCACGAGGAATTAAAAAAAGAAGTGTTACAGAAACATTCTCAAATATAGGAAGTCTTTCTATGGAGGTGTTTAGATAATGAAATGTCTAGTACTTTCATCAGGTGGACTTGATTCTACTGTAGCACTTGCGCTTGCATGTGATAAATATGGAGCACAAAATGTGGTGGCTCTATCAGTTTTTTATGGTCAAAAACACGATAAGGAAATAAAAGCCTCTAATGATGTAGCCGCATATTATGGTGTAGAGCATATATATCTTGATTTAACAAAAATATTTGAATATAGTGATTGCGCACTTTTAAAGAAAAATAATACAGATATACCAGAGGAATCATATAATGAGCAGCTTAAAAAAACAAATGGGAAGCCAGTTTCTACATATGTACCATTTAGAAATGGTCTATTTCTATCAAGTGCTGCCTCAATAGCTATATCTAAGGGATGTGAAATAATATATTATGGAGCTCATAAGGATGATGCGGCAGGTAACGCATATCCAGACTGCTCAAAGGATTTCACAGAATCTATGGCTAAGGCTATTTATCTTGGAAGTGGAAATAGCCTAAAGGTTGAAGGACCATTTGTAAATATGATTAAGAAGGATATTGTAGCCTTAGGACATAAGCTAAATGTACCATTTAATCTTACATGGAGCTGCTATGAAGGATATGATAAGGCCTGTGGTAGATGTGGTACATGTATAGATAGAAAAGAAGCATTTAGATTAAATGGATTAATAGATCCAATAGAATATGAGGTGTAATAGAATGAGAGAAAATGAAGGATTAAAAAGCCTTGGGAATAAGAATGTTAAATATTCATTTGATTATGATCCAAGCCTATTAGAAACATTTATTAATAAGCATCAGGAAAATGATTATTTTGTAAAATTTAACTGTCCTGAATTCACATCCTTATGTCCTATTACAGGACAGCCAGATTTCGCAACTATTTATATATCATATATACCAGATGTAAAAATGGTTGAATCAAAATCATTAAAGCTATATTTATTTAGTTTTAGAAACCATGGAGATTTCCATGAGGATTGTGTAAATATCATAATGAAGGATTTAATAAAGCTTATGGATCCAAGATATATAGAGGTATGGGGAAAGTTTTTACCAAGAGGTGGAATATCAATTGACCCATATTGTAACTATGGTAAGCCTGGTACAAAATTTGAGCGTATGGCTGAGGAAAGATTATTCAATCATGATATGTATCCAGAAAAGGTAGATAATAGATAAAAATGGTTATCAAACGATAACCATTTATTTTTTTATTATAATACTTGCAGATTCAGAGCTAATACTATTAATTGTTATAGAATTATTAAATGAATTGCCTGAATTAAGGGTTGTACCTTCCTCAAAGAATTTTTGATATGTCTTTAATGAGAATGTTTGACCCTCTTTAAAAAGATCATCATTTGTAGCACCATATCCTAGAGCGAACTTAAATTTATTTGTAGCCTCAATCATATGGCATAATGAATAATCTGCAAAATCAGTATTATCACTCTTGTGACAATTTGAGCAGGCAACCTGATATATATATCCTTCAGTTAATGACTTGTTTTTAATATTTGACCAATATAAATATTTATTAGTACCTTCATCATCAATAAGACGGGCATCTACATGATATATTTTAATTCCATAATCAGTAAGGCCAAGAGAACGATTAGGATATTGAATAGTAGAATCAAGAGCATTTAATCCTGTTGGAGTGTAATACTCTAATAATATATATTCATCAAATGCAGTTTGATTCCATCCTTCAGATGATGGAATTAAAAGGCATTCTCCGTCCTTAAGAGTAACTGTACCATCAACATTTCCAACAATTGGATCTACCCATCCAAGTGCTACCTTTGAAAACATATCATGGTCACAAATGTTATAATCCTCCATAACAACCTTACCCATAGGATCAAAGCTTCCGCTTGATGCGTAATAATCATCAAGACCTAAGATATGACCAAATTCATGAACCATTGTATGATAATCTACAGCAGGTGATTTAGTATTATCAAAGAAGAAGCTATATGATAAGAATCCATATACATTAAACCCAGGATTTGATAAATCAGCCTTCGAATAATCTGTTTCATATCCTGTTGCGGCATAAACATATGCCCAATAGTAATCATTAGTATCCCAAATGTTTTTTCCATTTGAGGTATAAGGAGCTGAATACACACCTATGATTGCGTCAATCCAACCATCCTCATTTTCATCAAATGAAATTGCATCATTATTAGATTTAAATGAATCAAGAGCCCTACCTATAAGATTAACACCATTATCATAATCATTTTCACCATCTATAACCTGAAGCTTTGAATTAGATGAAGAATACCATTGTCTAGCAGAAAGGCCAACCTCATATTTGTCAGCTACTGTAAATGATAAATTAAGCTTTCCATAGCTTGATTTATAATAAAAGGATTTAACAGACTCACTATATCCTGTATATAATTCTGAGTTTTTATCTGAAGAACCATTAAAAGCTCTGTTAAGGCAATCCTTATATTCAGTTGGGAATAAATCACCATTAAACTCAATAGGGAGTACTAGTACATTATAATCTCCAACAGATGGTAGCTTGTTTATACCCTGTGTATTATAAATATCACTATATGATATCTGATTTACAGGAGTTTGTTCATACTCATAATATGTTGTTCTATTTTTAATTAAAATACAGCTTGAAAATAAAGCCATAAGTGGAATAAGCAATAACGCTAATAAATATTTCGTTTTTTTCATACATCATCTCTTCCTCGTATAAACCTATTATACCATTAAAGATAAAAATCTTATAAATAAAAAATAAATATGGTATTATATTATTAAAGGATGATGTTATGAAAAAGTATGATTTAAGAAAACCCATGACAAAGCTTATATCAGAACTATTAAATGATTATGTAATAGTTGACTTTTCAGATCTTGTAACATATGAGAATGGAGAATATAAGGGCTCACTTGGTGATGAGGATTTGGAAGGATTTGCGGATGAATACATAAAGAACTATGATAATATTACTATAAGGATGATAGAACGATATTATGTTAGGGATATGTATGTTGGAAATGCAGAGACAGGGCTAGATATAAAAAAGCTTATAGAGGCTTTTCAAAAATATAATATAGAATATGAAATATAATAGCTGTGATTTTACAATGTTTTTTCAACTTTTTTACTAATAATTATGGCTTTATTTTTTGCTGTTATAACTATATGCTATAATAATAATGAATATTGGAGGTGCTTTTATGAATTTAATGGAAATGATGGAATGTAAAAGCTTTGCTGTAGTAGGAAATACTATTACAGATGGTAAATACGCTAAAAAAATTAAGGATAATTTACTTCATTATGGATATGATGTATATCCAGTTTATAAGGAAATAAAGGACATTAATACAATAGAAGAGGATATAGATATAATTGACTTATGCATTAATCCTGTACTAGGTCTTGAAATACTTAAGGGATGTAGGAAGGATTATAAGGGAGTATTAATTCAGCCAGGTGCTGAATCAGATGATATAAAAGAATACCTAACATCTATTAATAAGCCATATCTTGAGGGATGTGCTTTAGTAGGTATTGCAAGGTTTCATGGGCCACTAATTGAAGAATAGAAAAATAGGCTAGTACATATCAATTTGTACTAGCCTTTATTCTAATTAGTTATGGTGTGAGCATATATGAAGCTTATCTTCATCAAATGTAAGCTTTCCTTCGATAAAGCTTTCTATAGCCTTATCTGCATCACCCATAACATTATTATAAACCTTAATACCCTGAGCCATTAAAGCTTCTGCGGCATGTCTTCCCATACCTCCACAAATAAGTGCCTTAGCACCTGTTTCTTTAATTAATGGGATTAAAGCTATGTGTGATGCTTGACCTGCCTCTATTATTTTTGATGATATAATCTTATCATTTTCTATCTCATATATTTTAAACTCTTTTGTCTCACCAAAGTGAGGGAATACTAATCCATTATTGTATGTTACGGCGACTATCATAAAAAATCCTCCATTTTTGTTGCTATTTTATCACAAAAAAATAAAAAAATATAGTAAAATAGAGGGTATACGGTCTATATCTATTATAGAGGGGTAATTTTTATGATACTTATAATTGCTGAAAAGCCAAGCGTAATGAAAAATATAATAGATGCACATCTTGAAAATGTTAAGCCTAGAGCGGCTAAAGGATGTCAATATGGTAAGGATTTTATTTATACTCATTGTATTGGACATCTTTTAACATTAAAAATGCCAGGTGATATTAATGATATCTACAAGAAGTGGGATATTAATACACTGCCATTTAGATTTGATGATATTCCACTAGAGGTAAATAAGAGTGTTAGTGAACAATATCATATAGTAGAATCTTTGATTAATAGGGATGATATAGAAGAGGTTGTTAATGCCTGTGACTCAGATAGAGAGGGAGATTTAATATTTAGAAATCTTTATCACTATGTTCATAAAAGAGTTCCTAAGGTATCAAGAATGTGGATAGAATCACAAACACCTGATGGCATTAAGGAGTCCTTTGAGGGACGCCTTAGTGAGGCTATGTATAATAATGTGTTTTTTGCAGGTAAATCTAGATCATATGCAGATTATATTATAGGATTGAATGCTACTCGTGCTATGACTTGTAAGTTTGGTGGAAGTGGTAAGGTTTTAACTATAGGAAGAGTTCAAACACCAACTCTTCGTATAATTTGTGATTTAGAAAAGGAAATACAAAATTTCAAGCCTGAGAATTATTATAAGGTTAAAGCTAATGGAATATTAAATGATGCAGAGGTTTCTGCATATTATGTAAATGAGGATTTAGATAATAATAGATTTAAAAAGAAGGAGGATGCCCAAGCATTAATTAATAATGTTGGAATTGGTCCTGCTGAGGTAGTTTTAGCTGATACATCCAAAAGAAGTGAAAAGCCTCGTATGCTTTATTCACTATCAGATCTTCAAATAGATATGGATAAAAGATATAAGATGAGTGCTATGGATGTATTAAATACATGCCAAGCACTATATGAAACACATAAGCTTATAACATATCCACGTACAGATGAAAATCATATATCTAAATCTCTTGCGGATAAATCATATCAAATACTTAGAAGCCTATGTGTATCAACAGAGGTTGTAAATTATATAATTGAAAATAAAAGACATATTAATCCTATGATGATAGCTAAAAAGGATATAGGAGCCCATGAGGCATTGACTCCTACAGCCTTTAAAACTACAAGAGAAAAGATAGTTTCATTAAATCAAAATGAAAAAAGAGTATATATGGCTATAGTTGAAAGGTTTTTAGCATCATTTTTAGAGGATGCAGTTTTGGAGAAGCAAAAGCTTGAGTTTGTAAGAAATAATGCTCATTTCCAAACTGAAATGGAAATATGCACATTCCTAGGTCATAGAGCTGCTTATAAGTATGGTAAGAAGCCTGGAGAGGTAAAAAGCTTTGTAGTAGCTAAAAAGGGTGATACGGTTAATATTTTAGAGCTTTTATGTGAGGATTCTAAAACAACACCACCTGCAAGATTTACAGAAGGTTCATTGATTCGTATGATGAAAAACCCAACTAAGTATGTTGAATCAAAGGATGATAAGGATATGCTTAAGAAGGTTGAGGGAATTGGTACTGAGGCTACACGTGCTCAAATTATTGTAGATTTAAAAAATAGAGGCTTTATTGATTTAGATAAGAAAAAATCAATAATAGCCACTAAGAGTGGAATGGAGCTTATAGATACAATTCCATCTGATGATATTAAATCAGTTTCCCTAACAGCTATGTTTGAACGTAAGCTTGATCAAATATCAAAGGGGGAGTATGATCATAAGGAATTTTTAAATGAAATAAATGATTTAACCTCTAGATTTGTAGGTGTTGTAAAGGGTATGGATGCTTCCCTATCAACATTATCGGGAGTTGTATGTAAATGCCCTATATGTGGATCAAGCATTGTTGAAAGAGAAAAGGTTTATGGATGTAGTAATAAGGAATGTAAGGTATATATTTTGAAAAATGCCTTAGGTGCAAAGCTTATTACTATGTCTCAGGCTAAATCATTACTTACAACAGGAAGTAGTGGTACTAAGGTATTATGCCAATCTAAAAAGACAAAGCATGACTTTGAGGCTGTTATGAAATATTCATATAATGGGGCATTAGAATATCCAAATGAGCTTACTTTTGATTTTAATGCGAAAGCTTTGTCTGAGCCTGAGACAGAAGGATTAAGAGAGGTAATTAAGCCATTATGTAAATGTCCTATTTGTAATAGCAATATTATTGATGATAATTTTAAATATTATTGCAGTAATAAGGATTGCTTAGTTATGATATCTAAAACAGCTCGTGGAATAAAATCATTAACTAAAAAGGATGCGAAGGATTTATTCCAAAAGGGAGAAACTAAGGATAGGGTTAAGGTAATATCAAATGATAAGGAAATGGAGGTATATTTAAAATATAGCTTCCATAAGGAAGAGAGATATCCTAATCATATTGATTTTGTATTTGATAAGACGGATGATAAATAATCTTTATCATCCTTTTTTATTGTGGTAAAATATATATAGGTGATAAGTTATGCAAAAGGATGTAATCCGTAGAAAGGAAAGTAAATATGTTGTATTTGATGCGGCTATATTAGTCCTTTTTATTGCTAATATAATTGGATTTGCAACTGATTTCGCTAGATATGGTAATATTTGGCCTGTATATATATATTTCTTATTTGATGCGATTTACCTATTTTTATTTATAGTAGGAAGATTTAGCCTAAGAACAGATATAGTAATGACTATAATACTTGGAATATTAAACCTTGTAGAATTCCCATTTATATTCTATTTTTATGGAGTTAATGGACTCGTTTATTTAATACTTGGTGTAATAGCTAATATGGTATTTTTAAAGGGTAGAGGAAGAATTGTTATATCTATTCTAACTATTTCTATAGATATTATTGTTATGATTATAGCTTATTTTGAACCACAATCATTTATTGATTTATTATCATCATCAAATGGTGAGGTTGAGGCTAGATATCAAAATATTTCAGCAGATGTAGCCTATATAATATCAACTATCCTATCACAGTTTATAGTAATGGTTATGATTAATAATCAAACAAGGCTTGAAATGGAGAACAAGGATTTATCAGACGCAATAGCTAATATGTCAAAGCGCGATCCTTTGACTAGAACTTTTAATAAGGGCTTTATGAATACATATCTTGAGGGGCTTATTAAGGATAATAGAAGCTTTACTGCCGCAGTATATAAGTTATCATCATTTGATAGCCTTGAGGCTAAATATGGGGAACAATATAATGAAATACTTATTGTAGCTCTATCAGAGCTTATTTTAAGAGAATGTGCTGATAAGGCTGTAGTATCTAGATATAGTAAGGATTGCTTCGTAATTGTATTTATAGAACAGGAAAATATGATGGATATATTATCACAATTAAATCTTAAAATAGATAGTGGAGCTATAGCTAATGTAAGTGTTACAAGAGCATATGAAAAATATGATAATTCAGATACAGTAGATTCATTTTTAGAGCGTTTAGGAAATAGAGTGAAGGGATTTGGTGGGCAAAGTGAAACTAGAGATCTTTTATAATGCATATGACCTATACGATTTAAAAATAGAGAGGGCTGTATCAAAGGATGATATTTTAGAATTGCTTATAGATATGTCATCCCACCTCGATTTAATGGGAAATGGTATAAGACCAGTACTTGATGTAGAATATCATCATTTATTTAGGTTTAAATATGAAGGACCAAAGATATCATTAAAGAAGGATATTAAGGTTTTAGAATATAGCTTTGATGATAATAAAATAATTTTAAACCTAAATAATAAAAGGCTATATCTTGTAGGAGATCCAGAGGTAGTTTTAAATTATGTATAAGCTATATATGATGGATATTAAGGATATTAAAGACATTACGTTACCACGTGATGTCTTAAATCACGTTAATAGATATAAGATGGATGAAAGAAGAAAGGAATCTATGGCAGGATATTATATTCTTATAGAGGGCCTTAAGGATTTTGAAATATATGATCCTAAAATAGATTTTAGCTTTAAGCCAAAATTAATTGGTAGTAATATAGATTTTAGTATTTCACATGATAATGGGATAGCAGCTTGTGCTATTTCAAATGAAAATATTGGAATAGATATCATGAAAATAAGACAAATTAATATAAAAATGCTAGAGCGTATTTTAAATCAAAATGAAGCTATGCCTAAAAATGATTTAGAATATACAAGGCTTTGGTGTATGAAGGAAGCTGCAATAAAATATATAGCTTCATCTATTCCACATATAAAAGAAATAGATACCACATCATATTTATATGATATAAAAGAAAATAATGGTTTTATTATTTGTATATGTTATGGTAAAATATAAAATGTTTGGAGTGATATTATGACATTAAAGGATTTAGCAAATGCGGTAGTACCACATTTAGATCATGATAAGGATTATTATTTAAATAAGTACCCTATGCGTGAGGGTACAATTACAAGATTTGCCCCATCACCTACAGGGTTCCTACATACAGGATCATTATATATGGCGCTTATAAATTATAAGATAGCTAGTGACGCAAATGGAATATTTTATCTTCGTATAGAGGATACAGACACAAAGCGTGAGGTAGAGGGTTCAATTGATACAATTGTAAGTATGTTAAAGGAGTTTGGAATTGAATTCCAAAATGATCCTTTATACGCACCATATAAGCAATCAGAGCGTGCAGATATTTATAACGCCTTCATTTATGATTTGATTTTAAATGATAAGGCATATCCTGATTTCGTTACAGAGGAGGAGCTTCAATCAATAAGAGAGGCTCAGGAGAAAAAGGGAGAACGTATAGGATATTATGGGGAATATGCAATAGGAAGAAAAATGCCTATTGATGAAATGATTAAGCGTATTAATAATGGAGAGCCTTATGTAGTACGTGCAAAATCATCAGGAGATTTTAACCGTAAGTTTAAATTTAAGGATTTATTAAGAGGAGAAATAGAATTCCCTGAAAATGATTTTGATACAGTAATACGTAAAAGAGATGGACTTCCTACATATCATTTCGCTCATGCGATTGATGATACATTGATGCATACATCAATTGTTATTCGTGGAGAGGAATGGCTTAATAGTGTACCAGTCCATAGAGATTTATTCTATCTATTAGGATTCAAGATGCCAAAATATATGCATATTTCATCTATTCTTAAGGCATCTGAGGATGGAACTCACAGAAAGCTTTCAAAGCGTAAGGATCCTGAAGCTTCAGTTTCCTTCCTACTTGAAAAGGGATACCCTAAGAAGGGATTCATTCATTATTTATTAGTTCTTGCGAACTCTAAATATGAAAATAATATGTCACCTTCATATAAGCTTGATTTTAAGAATTTTAGTATTAATGGTTCAACATTTGATATTTTAAAGCTTGATAATGTATGTAAGGAATATATTCATAGTCTTCCACTAGATTCATTATTTGATGAAGCATATGAATATGCATCAAAATATGATAATGAGCTTAAGGCTTTAATTGATAGAGATCAAAATATGTTTAAGCAAATACTTGCTTTTGAGCATAATCCACAGCCACGTAAGGATTACGCAATGTATTCAGAAATTAAATCAAAGATTTATTATTTCTATAATGATTTATTTGATAGTGTAGATTATGAAGAGCTTGATATAGATAGTAATCTAGTGAAGAAGGCTTTAGATTTAGTTCTTCAATCAGATTTTAATCTAGATGGAGATGCTTGGGTAGCAAGTCTAAAGGAAGCTGCAGAGCAAATAGGATTTGCTAAAAACAAGAAGTCTAAGGAAGCATTAGGGCTTACATATATGTTTGGTGATTTCATGAAGATTCTTCGTGTTGCTATTTGTAAGAAGAATGAATCATTTAGCATTTATGATGTTATAAAGCTTATTGGAATAGAAGAAGCAAAGTCAAGAATTAACAAATATTTAAAAAAATAAAAAATATTTGTTGACAAAGGTCAACGGTTATAGTAAAATTTAATCGTTGACTAAATGGTCGAATGGTCAAGCGGCTAAGACGGGACCCTCTCAAGGTCCAATCCCGGGTTCGATTCCCGGTTCGACTACCATTTAAATAATAATAGGATTGATAAACATCAATCCTTTTTTTGTACTTATAAATAAAAAGCTGCTGGCATAATATGCCAACAGCCTTATTTATTATAGTGATCTTAAAGAATCAACTGGCTTCTTTCTAGAAATTATTGTTACTGGTATAAATGTACCAACAGCAGCTACAGCTACCGCAATAGATAGCATTATAATAACTGAAAGAGGTCCGAATGTTAATAGATGTAGAGGATATGTAAGCTTATCTGAAATATAGCCATTCATATAAACTACAACTATTATAGCTCCAATTAAAGCTACAATAAACGCCACCAGTGATATGAATAAGGATTCAGAGAAGAATATTTTAAATACATCCTTACCTCTTGCACCTACAGCTCTTAATACTCCTATTTCATGTGTCTTATTTGAAATAGATACTGTTATGAAATTGAATAGTAATAATGCAGAGAAGGCGGCTAGTACAATTCCTATGTAGAAGAAGGCCTTCTTTAATGCACCAACAAGTGATGTGATAGTTGATACCATAGTATATAATGAATTGTTTACACTAAGAAGTGTTCCATCATCACCTACAACATCAATTGCATTAAATATGTTATTGTTCTTATCTAATGGGATGAAGCATGAATTGTAATAATAATCACTATTCTCTAATTTATAATTAGTTGTTGTTTCAGAATAATTAGATGATCTTATTAATGCTAAATCAGAGTCTTGAACATATATTCCCCAATTAACACTTTCTTTAGTATTTGCATAATATCCAATTATTTTTCTTGAAATATTTGTAGTATTTCCATCCTCTTCAATTTTTATAGTTGCGATTTGCTCAGGAATTATATTTAGATATAATTTGTATGAGTCTAATAGAGCTTCCTTATAGCTGTCCTCTATATAATTATTATTTAAAATATTTGTTAAAGTATAAGTGATATTATATTTAGAAATAATACTAGAAGATGCAGATAAAAGATCATTATATGCTTGAATTGTCTTATCAGAATAATTAATTGTGTTGTAATAAGAACTATAACTAGACCATAAATCATCAGTAGTTATTTTGTTATATGAGGCTATATAATCAGGATCATTATTGACTTCGTCTAGTACTTCCTGATATCTAGCATCTTCATAAATGTATCCATAGCAATTCTTTAATAGCTCACCATGAGCATATGGATAGAAGTTTTCCTCAAAATATTCATAATTATCTGAATTATCTTTAATATATTGAAGCTCTACATCTACTAATTTTTGAGCTACAGAATCAAATCTTTGTATAAGAGTGCTATGTGCTGTCTCATCATATGATATGGTTTTTGAATCAATAGAAGATAATAGACTAGATAAGGCTTCCATTGATAATACAATACCATTAGAGCTACTATCACATCCATCAAAGTATGTAATAGGAAGCGCATTTTCACTATTTATAGTGTTTACACCGCTTATGTATTGTTGATTATAATCAGATGTACTTATTTGAAGTGATTTTGATTGGAAGAAATATTTATAATAATTTGATGAAGTATTTTGTGTTGGATCATATCCGGTTTGCTTAATGATTGCTGTATAAGTAGAGCTATCTATTAGTAAAACCTTATTTAATGTTTCTGAAACATAGGTATTAAAATCTTCTATTTCAGATTTACTCCAGCTGCTTACGGTATCAGCATTTTGATATCCACTATATTTGCTTGGCATATCAAAAGGCTTATATATACCACAAATTGTAAATGTTATAGTCTTATTATAGATATTAAATCTAATCTTTTTATCAATTAAATCGTTCATATTATCTACCTTTATAGCAGCTGAAGTATCTAAATCAAGAATATCTGAAGCTAAAAGTAGATTTGCGTAATATTCAGGTATTGCGACCTCAAAGACTTGTGTAGGTGAATTACCTGCAATCATGTTTGTATAATAGCTTGAGCCTTCCTTAGCAGTTGAGAATCCTACAATAGAACTAGATTTTAAGGTATCTAGGGTATCAGATTTAGCTGATACGTTTGATGGGCTTGTTGTTCCATAACTATTATCCATTGAATAGATAGGTAATACATTATTACCATATGTACTATAAAGCTTATCAATATCATTTTGTGTAAAAATAGTTCTGCTTGATGAAGTATATGAATCTCTTTCCTTACCATTCTCATAATATGTTGTTTTGTATTCATATTCCTTATTAACATTAATAGATGTGTAATCAGAAGCGTTAAAGCTATTATTAATAACAGTCTTCTCATTATAGTTCATAAGAGAAGATGATACTCCAAACATTAAGAATGAGATAATTGTAAGAAGCATTGTAAGAAGAAGACGAATAGGTTTAACCTTAAGTGAAGATATACCCATTCTAGCAGCCTTTGACATTGGCATCTTAGATTTTATAAACTTACTTTCGTCCTTAGTGTATGATCTAGATTCTATATTTTCAGTCTCAGTAGATTTAAAGCTTTCCATTCTATCATCATCACTAATTCTATTAGCTTCCTTAAATGATTTAATATCATGCTCTGAATTAGAGATTAGGATATTAGTATTAGCCTTAGCTATAAAATCAAATATATCATTTTTATCCTTTTCTGAAAGCTTTGAACCAGCCTTGATTGATAATGTATTATCACCAATAATAGAGATATTCTCATTTAAAGCCTTAGCTTCAATATGTGTTTTAGTTTCATCACTTAAAACCTGTCCATCCTTAAGCTCTATGATTCTATCTCCATATATTTCAGCAAATTCTCTATCATGAGATACAACTATAACAAGGTGAGTTTCTGAAAGCTTCTTTAATGTATCAAAAACCTGCTTACCTGTTTTTGAATCTAGGGCACCTGTAGGCTCATCAGCCATTATAATTTTAGGCTCTTTAATTAAAGCACGTGCAATCGCAACACGCTGCTTTTGTCCTCCTGACATAGTATTAGGCTTTCTTTTTTCAAATCCTACAAGATCTACAGCCTCTAAAAGCTCCTTAACCTTTTCCTTGTTGGCCTTTTTACCCTGAAGTTCAAGAGCGAGGCTTAGATTTTCCTCAATGTTAAATTCATTTAGGATATTATATTCCTGGAATATAAATCCAATGAATGTGTTTCTATATGAGTCGAAGTCACTACCACTAAATGTAGATGATGATCTTCCCATAATTATTATTTCTCCGCTATCAGGTCTATCAAGACCTCCGCATATATTTAATAATGTTGATTTACCAGAACCACTTTTTCCAAGTAAGAATACAAGTCCCTTTTCTGGAAATTTTAGTGATACGTCATCTAATGCTTTAGTTACAACATTTCCTTTAGTGACGTATGTCTTTTTTAAATTTTTAACCTCAATCATTAATTATCACTCCTTATATATCTATATTATATAACATTAAAAAAATAATAATAGATTTATTTTTTTCTTATATGAATGAAAGCCTTAAAATGATATAATGAAGATAGTTATTTTTTGAGGTGATTAACTATGGATAATAAGGAAAGAATAATACTATTAACAAATATGCTTAATAAAGCGGCCTATGATTATTATGTACTAGATAATCCTACATTATCAGATTTTGAATATGATAAGCTTTATAGAGAGCTTTTAGAGCTTGAGGAAAAAAATCCTGAGCTTTCCTTACCTAATTCACCTACAAAAAGAGTAGCTGATAAGGTTTTAGATAAGTTTTCTAAGGTGTCTCATAAAGTTAAGATGATGTCTATTGATGATGTTTTTAATACTGATGAGGTTATAAAATTTGATAATGATATAAAAAAGCAATTTCCTAATGCTACATATAACTGTGAGCTTAAGATAGATGGACTCAGTGTATCATGTCTTTATAGAAATGGTATTCTTGTATTAGCCTCAACAAGAGGAAATGGTTCTGTTGGAGAGGATATTACTTTAAATGCTAAAACAATTAAATCTATTCCACTCACAATAAATGAGCTTAAAGAGATTGAGGTTAGAGGAGAAATCTTTATGCCTAAGAAATCCTTTGAGGCTTTAAATAAGGAAAGAGAGGCTTTAGGTATGGATTTATTCCAAAATCCAAGAAACGCAGCCTCTGGATCTATTAAGCAGCTTGATTCAAAGATAGCCGCCTCACGTGGTCTTGATAATTATATGTATCAAATTATTGGAAATTTCACAAAAACTCAAGCAGAAAGTATAAAATATCTTGATGAATTAGGCTTTAAGACTAACAAAGAGGGAAAAGAGTGTAAGACTATAGAAGAGGTTTTAGCCTATATTGAATATTGGAGAGAGCGTAAGGATAGCCTTACATACCCTATTGATGGAATTGTAATAAAGGTTAATGAGCTTTCATCATATGATGAAATAGGATATACAGTTAAATGCCCTAAATGGTGTATTGCATATAAATATCCTGCAGAAGAGGCTTCAACAAAGCTTAAAAAAATAGTATTCCAGGTAGGACGTACTGGAGCTATTACTCCAGTAGCTTTATTTGATCCAGTATTTATATCTGGAACAAATGTTGAAAGAGCAACCTTACATAATGAGGACTTTATAAGAATTAGAGATATTAGAGTTGGAGATTATGTGAAGGTTAGAAAAAGTGGGGAAATAATACCTGAGGTATTTGAGGTAGATATGGATAAAAGAGATCCAAGCCTTGAACCATTTAAGATGATTGAATGCTGTCCTGAATGTGGAACTAAGCTTGTTCGTCCAAATGGAGGTGCAGATTATTTCTGTCCTAATGAGGATTGTAGATCACGTAAGCTTAATTCAATAATTCATTTTGCGTCTAAGCCAGCAATGAATATTGAATCCTTAGGACCATCATTAATTGAAAGATTCTATGATTTAGGATATATAAAGGATATAGATGACCTTTATAGATTAAAGAATCATTATGAAGAACTTATAAAGCTTGATAAGCTTGGATTAAAGAGTGTAGATAACATACTAGAATCAATAGAAATATCTAAATCAAATAATCTAGATAAGGTTTTATTTGGACTTGGTATTAAAAATGTTGGTGCTAAGGCAGCTACATCAATATGTAATAAATATAAATCAATTGAGGAAATAATTGATGCGAAATATGAGGATTTAATCCAAATTCCTGATGTAGGAGATATTATAGCTAAATCTCTTGTTGAATATTTTAAAAGAGAGGATAAGCTTAAGCTTGTTCTAAATCTAAAGGAGCTTGGTGTTAATACTATATATATGGAAAAGGATATAGTAGGTGGAGTATTTGCGAATAAGATTGTAGTTATTACAGGTACTCTTGAGGGATTATCAAGAGATGAGGCTAAAACTATTATTGAATCCCTTGGAGGTACTGTAACAACTTCAGTTTCAAAGAAAACTGATATATTAGTTGCAGGAGAAGCTGCAGGCTCAAAGCTATCAAAGGCTTTAGAGCTTGGAATTGAAATAATAGATAATAAGAAATTCCATGAAATGATAGGAAGATAATATGGTTAAAGAAATAATACATGATACTTTTTTCCTACAGCAAAAAAGCATAGAGGCTACAGTAGATGATTTATATATAGCAAATGATTTATTAGATACAATTACAAACCATAAAGATAGATGCGTCGGAATGGCAGCTAATATGATAGGATATCTGAAGACAATCCTTGTGTTTTTAGATTCAGATAATAATTATAAAATAATGATAAACCCAAGGATTATAAAGCAGGAAGCATTATATAAGACTAAGGAAGGATGCCTTAGCCTTGTTGGTGAAAGAGAATGCGCAAGATATAATAAAATAAAGGTAGAGTATTATGATTTAGATTTTAAAATTAAAATCAAAACATATACTAGCTTTACTGCTGAAATTATTCAGCATGAAATGGATCATTTTAAAGGAATCATAATATAAGGTGGGATTATATGTTTAGATATGAGAGAAGAGCTTATTATCACGAAACAGATAAAATGGGAGTAATTCATCATTCAAATTATATAAAATGGATGGAGGAAGCGAGAGTTGCTTTAATGGATTACCTAGGATTTTCATATAAAAAAATGGAAGATTTAGGTGTTATATCTCCTGTCACAGCTATTGATCTAGAATATAAAAATCCTACTAGATTTAATGAAACTGTCCTAATTTATGTAAAGGTTTCTGAATATAGTGGAGTAAAGCTTACTATAGAATATGAAATTAAATCTAAGGATGATTTAACCATTAAAGCTATAGGGCATTCAAAGCATTGCTTCCTAATGAACGGACGTATTGTATCATTAAAAAGAAGTCTTCCTGAATTTAATGATGCGTTTGAAAAATATATAGAAGAGGATAAGGCTTAAGCATTAGAATTATAATTTTTCATAAATTAAGGTATAATATAGTTATAGGAGGATTTGATTTATGAAGTTTTATAAGGATGGAAATACAATTTTAGAAGCTATCAATGGAGATTCAACACTAAATGAGGTTGTGGTAAGAAGTGTTGATGCGTCTGTTGAAAAGCATGTTCCACAGATTAAGGTTGAGGGTAATATTGTAACAGTTACTGTAGGTTCTGTTACTCATCCAATGGAGGATAAGCACTATATTGAGTTTATCGCAATTGAGACTACAAAGGGAGTACAAAGAAAAAACCTTAAGCCAGGTATGGAGCCTAAGGCAGTATTCGCATTATGTGATGAAGAGCTTGTTGGAGCTTATGCATATTGTAACCTTCATGGAATGTGGGATAATAAGTAATATTAAAGAATAAGAGGCTAGGTTTAAAATGAACCTAACCTCTTTTTAATACGTCATATTCATCATACGATGTTTTAGATATAGATATTGAAAATATAATAATACATCCAGAGGCTATAAGAAATGACATTTTATATCCACTAGATATTATTTCATTAAGCTTGAAATAGCTAAATGGGTTTATATATCTTAATAATGTGATATTATATAGCCTCTCAGGTATAGCAATTAATACTAGGGCTATTATGAATAAAATATTTTTTAAATATATATTTTTTGGCTTTATGAATGAACCAGCAAGCACACCTATTGAGGCAAATGTTAATTGTGACAATGTAAGTGCGCTATTCATTTTTAATATATATTTAATTGGAAGATTTAAATCTAATATAGAATTGAATACTATAGACAGTATATAAAATCCTATATTAAATATAATAAGCTCAATTATAATTGCTAAAAGCTTATTATAAAATATTACTCCACGAGTAGTAGGAAGTGAGAATAGGTATTCATCATATCCTGATACTTTGTCGTGAACTAATGTCTTTGTTGAAAGAACTGTTGCCATAATGGCAGAGGCCATTATTATATATTCCATGATAAAGGCATAGTGATCTCTTGAAAGATATGGATTGGCTGGTATAAATAAAATTGATTTTAATGTATCATTTTCTATATTCATTTCATATGGAAATATAAGAATTCCATAGAAGAGTAGTGCATATATAATAGCTGATAGTATTATAGATAATATAAGAGATGATTTAATCTCATTCAGTAATAGGTAAGCTTTCACTAAATATTTCTCCTATATATGGTCTTTTTATTGTAAGATAGCTTGGCTTTAGACTTGATACATATTTAATTGCCTCATCTATATTGCTAGATACAATAAATGATATTTGCTTATTGCTTATTAAAAGATTAAGGAATGGTGTATTCTTTAGTGCACTACCGCTAAAGTCCTTTGTGTATGAGAATTCAAGCTTGAATATATTTTTTAAATCATTATATTCCTTTAATGAATCGTTTAATATATAGGCTTTATCACAAAAATCTATTTTAAGGCTTTGTGATGTAACTATAAATGATGTACCATTTTTTTGCATAAGAGCCATTACATCACATAAATCACTTAAGGCCTTTGAATCAAGAGAATCAAGTATGTTATTTAATATTACAAGCTTAGGGTTATGAAGTATAGCCTTTATTATAGCTATAACATTCTTTTCGTGGGCTGTTAAATCAACCATTTTTTTATCAAGGTTTATTTCAAATGATTCAGCAAGGCTTTTAATTCTATCTAGGTAATCAGCCTTATAAAACTTTTGTGTTAGCTTTAAATAATCGATGGCCTTATGATTAACCTTATATTTAAGTGTAGATGTATATCCTATAAACTCCTTAGCCTTAGTTAGGGCTTTATTTTTAGGATGGTCAAATAGCTTTATATCTCCACTAGCATTAACTAAGCCAATAAATGATTTAGCTAATACATCTAATGCATTAACATCCTGTGAAACAATATTTATAATTTCTCCTTCACCAACGCTTAAAAATACATTGCTAAAGACATTTTTCACTGTAAGATTTTTAACCTCTAGAATCATAATTCATCACCTAAGCAAATTATAACATAAAATTAATTATTATGATATAATAATAAAAGTTATAAGGAGTTTGATAGTATGGATAAAATCATAGTGCATGGTGCAAGAGAGAATAATTTAAAGAATATTGATATTACTCTTCCTAAAAATAAGCTTATTGTTATGACAGGATTATCAGGTAGTGGTAAATCCTCTTTAGCCTTTGATACTATTTTTCAGGAGGGACAAAGAAGATTTGTTGAATCTCTTTCAACACAGGCTCGTACATTCATTGGTGGTATGGATAAGCCAGATGTTGATTCTATTGAAGGACTTTCTCCTGCAATTTCAATTGATCAAAAGGGAGCTTCTAAGAATCCTAGATCTACAGTTGGTACTGTAACTGAAATTTATGATTACCTAAGAGTTTTATTTTCTCGTATAGGAACTCCATATTGTCCAAACCATCATGTGCCTATTGAGGCTACATCTGTAGATCAAATGATTGAACATATTATGAAATACCCTGAGGGAGAAAGAGTTATTATTATGGCTCCAGTAGCCCTACATCAAAAGGGAGAGCATAAGGCTTTATTGGATAAATACTTAAAGATGGGATATATCCGTGCTGAAATAGATGGGCAGACTATGATGCTAGATGAGGAGATTAATCTTGAAAAGACTAAGATGCATGATATTTATATTGTGATTGAGCGTCTTAAGATGAAGCCAGATATTAGAGAAAGGCTTGCGGACGCGTTAAGGGTTACATTAAAGATTGGTCAGGGATACGCAAGAATTAAGACTGATAGTGATGATAATACGTATTCTGAGCATTATTCATGTAAATACTGTGGATATAGCGTACCAAAGCTTGAACCACGTCTTTTCTCGTTTAATTCACCACTAGGTGCATGTCCTTCATGTAATGGGCTTGGAGCTAATATGAGTATTTCTCCTGATTTATTATTTGATGAGGAGAAGTCTATTAATAAGGGAGGAATCCTTCCATATAAGCACCAGGAAAAGGATAATTTAAATAATGCTGAGCTTAAGATTGTTTGTGATGAATATGGTATTGATATGGATAAGCCTATTGAATATCTAACTCCAAAGCAAAAGAAGGTTTTATTATATGGTAGTGATAGACCTATTAAGTTTAAAATGACATCACAATCTGGACGTGATCACTCAAAGGTTGAGTATTTTGAGGGAGTTTTAAATACATTTGAGCGTAGATATAAGGAAACTAATAGTGATTGGATTCGTGAATGGATTGAGACATTCATGATTGAACGTGAATGTAAGGAATGCCATGGTAATAGATTGAATGAGGGAGTTTTAAATATCTTTATTGATGGCAAAAATATTGCTGATTTATGTAATATGTCTATTGAGGAGCTATATAATTGGTTCTCAAATGTTAAGCTTGAAGGAGAAAAGGCTAAGATTGCTGAAATTGCAATTGAGGAGATTAAGGATAGATTAGAGTTCTTAATTAATGTTGGTTTAGAGTATTTAACATTAGGACGTAGTGCTGATACATTGTCTGGAGGAGAGGCACAGCGTATTAGACTTGCGACTCAGGTAGGATCAAAGCTTACTGGAGTATTATATGTACTTGATGAGCCTTCTATTGGATTGCATCAGCGTGATAATCAAAGATTAATTGATACTCTAAAATCAATGAGGGATTTAGGTAACACGCTTATTGTTGTTGAGCATGATGAGGATACTATGCGTCAGGCAGATTGGCTAGTTGATGTAGGACCAAGAGCAGGAATTCATGGTGGGACAATTATGGCATCTGGTACTCCAGAGGATGTAATGAAGGTTAAGGATTCTATTACAGCCGCATATCTTAGAGGAGATTTAAAGATAGAGGTTCCAAAAACAAGACGTAAGGGTAATGGAAATTTCATTAAAATTAGAGGTGCTAAGGCACATAATCTAAAGAATGTTAATGTAGATATACCTTTTGGAACTCTTACAATAGTTACAGGAGTTTCTGGTAGTGGTAAATCATCACTTGTTAATGAGGTTTTATATAAGAATCTTTATGTTAAACTATACAAGAGCAAGAGAGTAGAGCCAGGTGAGGTTAAAAAAATTGAGGGAATTGAAAACTTTAAGAGGGTTATTCAAATATCTCAAACACCTATTGGACGTACTCCAAGATCTAATCCAGCTACATATACTGGTGTATTTGATGATATACGTGAGCTATATGCACAAACAAATGAGGCCAAGGCTCGTGGATTTGATAAGGGTACATTTAGCTTTAATGTAAAGGGTGGAAGATGTGAGGCCTGCTGTGGAGATGGTGTTAAAAGAATTAGTATGGACTTCCTCCCAGATGTTTATGTACCATGTGAGGTTTGTGGTGGTACAAGGTATCAGGTGGATACACTTAATGTAAAATGGAAGGGTAAGAACATAGCAGAGGTTTTAGATATGAGAATTGAGGAGGCTTATGACTTCTTTAAGCTTCAGCCTAAGATTGAGCGTAAGCTTAAGGCCTTAATTAAGGTTGGATTAGGATATATGAAGCTTGGACAATCCTCAACAGAGCTTTCCGGAGGAGAGGCTCAGCGTGTAAAGCTAGCATCAGAGCTTTCATCTCGTATAACAGCTGATACACTTTATATAATGGATGAGCCTACAACAGGACTTCATACGGATGATATAAAGCATTTAATGGCTGTTATTAATGAAATTGTTGACGCAAAAGCCTCTGTAATCATTATTGAACACAATCTTGATGTAATTAAATTAGCTGACTATATTATTGATTTAGGACCTGAGGGTGGATCAAAGGGAGGAACTGTTGTTTTCCAAGGAACTCCAGAGAAGCTTATTGCTGTAAAGGAGTCATATACAGGTCAATATTTGGCCCCATACCTTAAAAAGTAGAATTACGATATACGTTTTGCGTCATTTTTTTACAAATTTAGTTCGGATTATATTGAAAAAATATAAAATACGTGGTAATCTTAATATAAATAATGCTAATGAGAGGTAAATTTATGAAAATTATATCAAAAATATTATTACCAATAGCAATAATTGCATTAGCAGCTTATGGAGTTATATTTTACTTAGACCATGAGGGTATTAAAACGGTTTTAGCAACATATACAGTTCATTTAGCTGAGTGGATAAAGGATAAGGATAATGCTATTATTATGGCATCATTCGCTGGAGTATGTGCTTTATTCGCAATTATTTCTGCTATTAGAAGAAGAAAAAATAAACATACTTACAATATCGGGTTTTTAACAATAGCAGTAACTATTGCATTTTTCGCATATATTTGGAAGGATTTCTTTAAAGATTTTTCAGATATGACAACAATGAGAATGGTCTCATTGGGATGCCTAGCATTTGCTGAGTTATTATTTGTATTAATCGCATTAATCCCTGGAAAGAAAATTGAAGGAGATCATACTTACCAAGCAAGACCTCTTGGATTATTCTCATATATTGTACCTATTTTAGGATCAGCAGTAATTGTTTGTTACGCTGTATTTGCTAAGAATGGTTATGAGAACGTTGGAGAGCTTGTAAGACATGCATATAAGTATGCCCTAGATTTTAAGGTTAATTGGAATGTTCCAAGACCACGTAATGTATTAATTGGTGTTTCTGGTTTAGTAGCAGCAGCAACATTAACATTTGCTGTATTCGCTAGAAGAAGAAATATTTTACCACCATTATTTGTTGGTGCTGGATTTGTAGCTATTTACCTATTCTTATTGAAGGATAAGTATTTTATAAGTTTTATTAAGAAGGCTTGTGATAATGGAAATGTTATTACAAATGTTGCAGTTCTTGCAATGCTAATCACATTTGTAATAGTATTAATGCTTGCTGTATTTGGACTTGTTGAAACTATATTCTCATTATTTGATAAGAAGATTGAGTACACAACTATTGCAACTGCTGAGATTGATGATGAGCAAGCTGCAGAGGTTAAGGCTCTAGTTAATGATATTGAAAATGATGAAGATGATGAGGAAGAGACTGCTGAAGAAGAGGCTCCTGTAGAAGAGGAGGCTAAGGCTGAGGTAGTAGAAGATGATGACGATGAGGAAGAGGACGACGATGAGGATGAAGCTCCTGCTGTTGTAACTCAAGCTAAGAGTCAATCTGATGAAGACTTTGACGTTGATGACATCGATGATGAAGAGGATGAAGACGACGAAGACGATGAGGAAGAGGAAGAAGAAGACGAAGAGGACGAAGAAGAGGAAGAGGACGACGATGATGAGGACGACGGTGCACGTGAGGCCTTAAGAAGACGTCGTGAGTTAATTCGTCAACGTATCCTTGCTGCTCGTGCTGAATCTGATGATGATGAGGACGAGGACGAAGAGGATGTTGAAGAGGATGAGGTCATCGGATATGCAGATGAAGACGAGGACGAAGAGGACGAGGAAGAGTCTGAGGATGAAGATGATGAGGCAGAACCAGAGGATATAGCCGAAGAGAAAGCAATCCTTAATGATGAAGAAGTTGTTGAAGATGATGACGAAGCCTTACTTGATGATGAGGAATCTGAGGAAGAGGAAGAGTCTGATGTATATGAAGAGTCTGTAGCCTTTGATAATGAAGAGGAAGAATTAGACGATGATGACGAAGCTGAAGAGGACGATGAATATGACGAAAGCGAACAAGCTGATGATGAGTCATATGATGAGCCTGAAGAGCTAGATGACGAAGCCGTTGAAACTTTACCTGAGGATGAAGAATCTGATGAAGAGCTTGATGAGGAGGAAATCCTTGATGAGGAAGCCCTTGATGAAGAGGAAGAATCTGAAGATGAAGACGAGGACGATGATGAGGATGATGAGGATGAATCTGATGATGATTCTTCAAATGACGCCGACATTGATATAGCTACTGGAACAAGAATTCCAAAGATTAAGTCTAAGCCATTAAATGAGAAGATGATTACAGTTCTTGACGATGAGAAGAAGCAAAGATATAACGATATCCGTAATGAGCTTCAATCATATAAGAAGGTATCAGAAAGATTCTCTTCAAAGGTTGATTCTTATAGATACCATAGAGAACTAATCGCTAAGATGACTATTTCTGGTAAGACATTAAGACTTCATCTTGCATTAAATCCAGATGATTTCGAAGGAACTAAGTATAGCTACCAAGATCTATCAGCTAAGAAGAAGTATATGTATACTCCTATGACAATCAAGCTAAGATCTAAGAGATCAGTTAAGCATGCAATTGAGTTAATTGGAATGCTTGCTCAAGCCTTTGGACTTGAAAAGAATTCAAGATATAAGGAAAAGGATTATATGGCAGAGCTTGAAGCTGAGTTTAAAGCTAAGAGCGAGAATACTGATGCAGAATAATCTATAAAAGAGGAGATTCATTCTCCTCTTTAATTTAAGTAATAGGGAGTGAAAGCCATGCCTTTAGATGAAGAAAATAAGAATGATGATAAGGCAAAGGTTGATGAGGATAAAAAGAATAATACCCTAACCGATGAGGATATACAAAAGCTAGCAGAAACACTTGCACATGCAGATACAAACTCAAAGGAGTTTAAGGAATTTGAACGCAAGCTTTCAATGCTTCAAAAAAAGCATAAAAAGAAACATATTTTTAGGCAAATTGGACTTAAGCTTTTATATGCTATGACACTATTTGCTGTAAATCTTGCGGCATTTGGCTTCCTTAGTAAGGATACAACTATATATTCCTGGCAAAAGGGCCTAATATATATAGGTGCAATAACAATTATTAGTATTATTCTTCAAATTATCATACATTTTGTTTATCTTTTACCTAATACCTTTATAGGGATAAGACCATATTTAATTCAAATGATAAAGCCTATAGCTTTATTTATGATTATGATTATAGCAAACTATAATCTTAAATATATCGTGTTTGATTTTTGGTATGATATTATATTTTTTGAAATATTAAGCTATGCATTTCAATTTGGTATTACATACTATAAATATAAGGGGCTTATAAGAAAACTATTATAAGAGGCTTATGCCTCTTTTAATTTTTATAATTAATGTGTTATAATATGACTATGTTTTGAAACAAAAAGAAATGGTGGTAGGATTATGAGTAAATATAAATTAAAGGATATGGTTAAGGATTTAAATCTAACTATTTTAGCAGGAGAAAATGGACTAGACGCATGGATTGAGGATGAAAATGTAACACGTCCTTCAATGGAATTTGCAGGATTTTTTGATTTCTATGAATCAAAAAGAGTTCTTCTTATTGGTTCTAAGGAATCAACATTTTTAAAGCAGCTTCAGCCAGAAATTGCTAAGGCTCGTGTAAAATATCTATTCCAGAAGCAACCACCATGCATTATCATTTCTAAGAATGTAGAGCTTCCTAATTATTTTTTAGATTTCGCAAATGAATATAACATTTGTTTCCTTAAGTCTGAGCTTAGAACAACACCTTTAAACTCAAAGGTATATTCATACCTTCAAGCAAGACTTGCACCACGTCAAACTGTTCATGGTGTATTAATGGACATTAATGGAATGGGAACACTAATAATTGGTAAGAGTGGAATTGGAAAAAGTGAAACAGCTCTAGAACTTATCAAGAGAGGACATCAGCTAATTTCTGATGACCGTGTTGATATTTATGAGCGTGAGCAGGGATATATTATTGGTAATGCACCTGAGGTACTTGAAAGGTATCTAGAAATTCGTGGAATTGGAATTGTAGATGTTGTAAAGATGTTTGGTGCTGGTGCCTTCCGTAAATCAAAAAGAGTTCAGCTTGTAGTTGAGCTTGAGAAATGGGAATCAGATAAATATTACGATAGATTAGGATTATCTAATGATACTGTTAAATATTTTAATTCTGAAATTGTTCATGTTGTAATTCCAGTCCTTCCAGGACGTAACGTGTCACTTCTTGTAGAAAGTGCTGCTATGAATGAAAAGCTTAAGATATTTGGATATAATTCAGCTCTTGAGTTTACTCAAAGTATAAATAAGCTAGCCAAGAGAGGAGAAAACAATGGTAATTAATACATTAGATCCAATTGCTTTTCTAGGAATAAGATGGTATGCCATTTTTATACTAGCAGGTATTATAATAGCTGTAGTTCATGGACTTCGTGAAGGAAAAAAATTAGGAATATATTCTGATTTTATATATTGGGGAGTAATAGTATGTGTGCCACTTGCTATAGCAGGAGCGAGAATATGGTATGTATTATTTAACCTTTCTGATTTTGATTCACTTGCTGATGTTTTAGGACTAAATAGTGGAGGATTATCTGGTCTTGCAATCCAAGGAGGAGTAATAGCTGCACTTATCTATATTTATTGGTGGTGTAGACATAAAAATGTTTCCTTATATAAGGTCTTTGATATTGTAGCTCCAGGATTTTTAATTGGACAAATACTTGGAAGATGGGGTAATTTCTTTAATCAAGAGCTATATGGAGGAGTTATTCAAAATACAAAGCTATTTAAGGCTTTATTACCACAGTTTATTACAGAGCAAATGTATATAGGTGGTGAATATCACCATCCTGTATTCCTATATGAATCATTATTAAACCTATTAGGATTAATAATAATGCTTATAGTTCGTCGTAAGGATAAGAAGCTATTATCAGGAGATTTAATGGGATTCTATCTTGTGTGGTATGGATGTGTAAGAATATTTACAGAAACATTACGTACACATGGAGATGCTTCTGACCCACTTAAAATAGGACCTATTTATGTATCAATTTTAACATCATGCCTATTTGTTATATGTGGAATTACCTTCTTAATATTAAAAAGAATTAAGGGACCAAGAAAGGGCTATATTGATATTATTAATGAAGTAGAAGCAAATAAATTTAGCTGTGTTTTATTTGATTTAGATGGAACATTAATAGATACTAGAGGATTAATATTCGCTTCATTTGAATATACATTTGAAAAATATTTCCCAGACTATAAGCTTACAGATGATGAGCTTGAATCATTCTTTGGCCCTACATTACATGAAACATTTAAAAGATATTGTGATGATGAAGCTAAAATAGAAGAAATGATTGCCTATTATAGAGCTTTTAATGAAGAAAGGCATAATGAATACGCTAAGCCTTTTGATAATGTTAAAGAGGTTGTACGTCTTCTTCATAAGAAGGGATATAAGCTTGGAGTTGTATCTTCAAAGAGAAGAGAAGCCATAAGCCTAGGCTTAAGCTTATGTGGTATAGAGGACTATATGGATGTTATTATAGGTGAGGGTGAAGCTATACCAAAGCCATCACCAGATGGTATTAATAAGGCCCTAGAGGCATTATATCCAGATGGTCATGAGGGTCTTAACATAATGTATGTTGGAGACCATCCAAATGATATATTAGCAGCTAAGGCTGCCAATGTTAAATCTGTTGGTGTTATGTATTCAAGTAAGAGGGATTTAATTGATGAAGAAAATCCTGATTATGAGATTTATAGATTTATTGATTTGCTAGAAATACTTGTTGAATAAGGAGCTTTTATGTCATACTCAAGTGATGTAAAGGATGAGATATCATCTCTTCCATTTAAAAACTTAATAGAGCAAATGTATGAGCTTGAAAGTATGCTGCGCCTTGCATCAGAGATTTTAATAGAATCTAGTGGTATAAAAATATCATTTCAAACAGCTAATGCAAATGTAGCTCGTAGATTCCTTCAATTACTTAAAAATTATATTAAATGTGAGGTATCTATCGCATCAAAGAAGGTTAATAGATTAAATCAAAATAATATCTATTATATTAATATTAATTCTATGTCTGATGCGATACTTGAGGAATTTGGATTATTAACAAAATCCCCTAATCAGGATGAGATACTTTCTAATAGTGACACTATAGCTGCATATTTAAGAGGTGCATTTTTAGTTAAGGGAAGTGTTAATTCACCTGATTCATCAAATTATCACCTAGAAATATATACTACCTCTAGTGAGGAGTCTATATTTATACAGGCGCTAATGAATCATTTTGATCTTAATGCTAAAATAACTAGAAGAAGAGACAATTATGTTATATATATGAAGGCTTTAGAATCAATTAAAGATTTTTTAAGAATAATTGGTTCAATCCAATCTGCATTTAAACTTGAGGAGGCTCAAATAGAGCGTGAGCTACATTCTAATGTACAGCGTAAGCTAAACATAGAGGTAGCAAACGATAGTAAAGCATTAAAAAGTGCTCAGGAGCAGCTAAAGTACATTAGATATATTGAATATAATTATCCATTAGAGAAGCTAGATGGTAGATTGCTTCTTATAATGAAGGCTCGCAAGCAAAATCCTGAAGCTTCTTTAAATGAGCTTATAGAAATATTAGAATTGCAATATGATGAGCATATTACTAAATCAGGATTAAATCATAGGCTTAATAGAATTAAGGAGCTAGCCTTAGACCTTATGGAGAAGAAAGGCGAGGCTTGAAAAAATGAAGGTTATAATATATAATAGTCTAGTATATTGTTTAAGGAGTGAATTTAATGCCTAGAGTAGTAAAAAAAGTTAAAAAGCAAAGAGGAGCAGTAAAGCATACAAAGAAGTTTTGGATAATACTTACTTCTTGTATTACAGCATTTATTGCAGCTGTAGTAGCTACATGCTTAATTATATATTTTGTAACAGATGATGATGATTATGATTATTTTGATGCTATTGATGATAGCTATTCAATTACATATGATCAAGCAAAAACAAAAATGTCTGAGGTAGAAAATTTATTTATATTCTATTGGGATGATGCATCATTTGATCCTGAGGATAGCACAACTGACGCATTATTAGAGGAAAATATTGAAAAGCTTTATAAGAAGATAGTACAATATAACGCAGTAGATGCATCAGATATTAATGCTGGAACTATTGATGATAAATATCAGCAAATTGAGTTTTATTTAGTATATACAGGAAATTCAAAGGGATCTGCTGCCCTTGGAACTGTATCTACAGATGATGATGGTAATGAGTCAACAACAGCTAATGCTACATCTGGAATTACATCAACAAATGTACTTGCTTATTACTATAGTGGAAAGTATTGCGAATATCCATATGGAAATAGTAAGGAAACTGAGGATTATCCTTATACTATGAATGACGTTAAGGATGCAAATCTATTTGTAAGTCAAATATATGATGAGCTAAAGGAATTATTAGCTTAATAATCATGCCACTATTAATATAGTGGCTTTATTTTTTAGGAGAAAATTATGAATTTAGATTTATTAAAAAATGTATCAGAAAAGCTTAATATAAATGCTAAATATTGTGAAGCTACATTGAAGCTTTTAGAGGATGGGGCTACTGTCCCTTTTATAGCAAGATATAGAAAGGAAATGACTCATGGTCTTGATGAGAATCAAATAAGAGCTATTTCTGATGAATATAATTATGCAAATGAGCTTCAAAAAAGAAAGGATGATGTTAAAAGACTAATAGATGAAAAGGGTCTTTTAACTGATGAACTATCACAAAAAATTGATGACTGCAAGAAGCTTATAGAGGTAGAGGATATTTATAGACCATTTAAAGAAAAGAAGCAAACAAAGGCTTCTAAGGCTATAGCACTTGGCTTAGAGGCATTAGCTAAAATAATGATGAGCTTTCCTACTAAAGGAAATAGAGAGGATATAGCATCAAAATATAAGAATGGTGATTTAAATGATGCAGAGGATATTATATTAAATGCTTCATATATAATTGCTGAATGGATATCTGATAATGCCGCATATAGAAGCTATATTCGTGATAGAGCAATGAAATATGCTAATATATCAACTAAGCTTAAAAAGGGTGCAAATGATGAATTAGAGGTATACAAGAACTATTATGATTATAGTGAAATGGTATCAAAGATTAAAAATCATAGAATCCTTGCGATAAATCGTGGAGAAAATGAAGGAATATTAAATGTATCAATAGTATTCGATGATGAAAGATATATTGATTTTTTAAATAAGCATATAATAAAGAATGAACAATCAATATTTGTTAATGATATAAAGAATGCGATTGTTGATGCCTATAAAAGACTTATAAAGCCATCAATTGAGCGTGAAATAAGAAATAGCCTTTCTAAGGAGGCTTCAGATAGTGCCATTAAGATATTCTCATTAAACCTTAAAAATCTTTTATTACAGGCTCCTATTAAGGGTAAGGTGGTATTAGGAGTAGATCCTGCCTTTAGAACTGGATGTAAAATGGCTGTAATTGATAGTCAAGGTAATGTACTTGATAAAAATGTTATATATCCTAATGAAAGAAGTAAGGGTAGTGTAAGAAATGAGGATGATGTTAAAAAGAGTAAGATAATAGTAGCCTCATTATGTAAAAAATATAATATTGACCTAATAGCTATAGGTAATGGTACTGCATCAAGAGAAACTGAGGAGTTTATTTCAGAAACTATAAAGGAATATGCACTTAAAGCAAAATATGTAATAGTATCAGAGGCAGGTGCCTCTGTATATAGTGCATCAAAGCTTGCTCAGGAGGAATTCCCAGATTATCATGTTGAGGAAAGAAGTGCAGTATCAATAGCAAGAAGATTAGAGGATCCACTAGCTGAGCTTGTAAAAATTGACCCAAAATCTATAGGTGTAGGTCAATATCAGCATGATGTTAATGAATCTGATCTTGAAATATCATTAAATAGAGTAGTTGAGGATGCCGTTAACTCTGTAGGAGTTGATGTAAATACTGCCTCTGCAGCCCTATTATCACATGTTGCTGGTATAAATAAAACAATAGCACAAAACATTGTAGAATATAGGAAGGTAAATGGTGGTATTAAATCACGTAAGGAGCTATTAAAGGTATCAAAGCTTGGACCTAAGGCCTATGAACAATGTGTAGGATTTACAAGAGTACCAGATTCAGATAATGTATTAGATAATACTCGTATTCACCCTGAATCATATGATAAGGCACTAAAGATAATGCAAGAATTAAATATAAAAACTATAGGAGACAGTGCCGCAAAGGAAGCTGTAAATAGCTGTAATAAGGATTTATTAATAAAGAATATAGGTATTGATAAATATACTCTAGATGATATTCTTGATGCGATTGTAGCGCCTACAAGAGATCCAAGAGATGAATATGCACAGCCAAAGCTTAGGGATGATATTAAGCACTTTGAGGACCTTAAGATTGGTGATGAGCTAATGGGAACAGTGCGTAACGTAGTAGATTTTGGAGCATTCGTTGATTGTGGTGTTAAATATGATGGGCTTGTACATATTTCAAAAATATCTAATGGATATATAAAGCATCCATCTGACGTATTAAGTGTTGGAGATATAATAAAGGTTTATGTAATAGGTGTAGATATGCAAAAGCATAAGCTATCATTATCGATGATAAAAGAGGCTTAAAAAGCCTCTATATCATTTATTCTATTGACTAAAACGGTTTTAATTGATATAATTAAAATCGCTTGGTTATGGAGTAATACTCAAGAGGCTCAAGAGGCTTCCCTGCTAAGGAAGTAGACTGGGTAACTGGTGCGAGGGTTCGAATCCCTC
>AUXO012142955.1_pt1 | contig 74050 bp, 55 predicted proteins | sample 768731 | NCBI WGS metagenome assembly AUXO01 (sample SAMN02715735, study PRJNA202380) | gut metagenome | biome: sheep rumen | host: Ovis aries | place: New Zealand: Palmerston North
AGCAATGTACGATGAACTGAATAAGCGCCCAAGAAAATGCCTTGGATACAAAACACCATATGAGGCTTATTATTCAACGTCGTTGCACTTAACTTGACAATTCAAGATCTAAAAAAAGACAGTCTACAACAAATCGCATTATACACTAAGCAGGCAATTTATTCAAGTCTATGGTCCTTCCATAGCCTTCTTGAAGGCAAGTAGGCATTGGGTTCCCACCAAGTATCATTCCAGGTTACATCAAGATAATACCAGGACTTTTTGATCTTTACCCGATTCCACATATGATAGGAACTACTTCCATCCCCCAGGCTTACCCAGCCTGAAACCAGGCGGCAGGAAATCCCCATCTTTTTCATAATCAATGCAAATGCCCTAGCATATCCTTCACAAACTCCCTTCTTTTGAACCAAACAGGAATAAGCACTTCTCCCCTGCTCTCCACTTGCCCCATAATAGTAAGAAACATGGTCTACCAGATATTGATTCACATAAAAAACCTTGTCTTTCTTACTCATCCCTTTGGTTTTCCTCTTTAATCTTTTTATAATCTTCTTATTCCCTTTACTCTCCAGAAAATATCGGTAAAAATCGCAAGAAAGAGTATAACGAACCTTGTCCTCATCACTTCTGGATGAATGAATGGGTTGAAAATCATGACCGGAATAGGAAAAATTCTCCTCTTTGGGTAAAAGCTGATTCCAGTAATAAAGAATCTCTTTTTCCTTCCCATATAGTTCGACACTGGTTTTTTTATTCTTAAGGGCAGAAATTACAGCCTTATGGTATGCACGGTACCTGGCTGGTATCCTAGTCTTAGCATAAAGTTTTATATTTAAAAAGAATAGGCCATAAAATAGACAAAGGCATAAACTTAAGAAGATTTTCTTAACTTTCATAGGTCCTCCTTTCGAACATTTGTTCTTTTTTATTATAACAAAGAATTCCTAAAAAAAGCAAGAAAATAACTCACCCTCTTTTAAAAAAGAAAGGTGAGTTATTTGAATCATTTATTTACAAGGAACTATCTTGGTCCGCCTTGGTGACTCCCCTGTCCACCTCCGGACATTGGGCCACCCATACCTTGTCCACCCATGCTGGCAGATCCATTGCTTGTAATGGTTCCAGACAGTGTAATACTTCCTTCCTCACTACCATCTACACAAATGGTATAGGTTTCTCCATCCTTTAAGTCACTACTTGAAAATACGATAGAGCCGGCGACCTTCGAAATCTCTGTTTCAAATAAAGTATTTCCATCTGCATCTAAAATACTTACCGTACTTCCCGCTGCCACGCTAGCGTCACTAAAGTAGTTAAACGCACACTGGCCGGAAGTATCACTTGCTGTCTCAGCCATTCCGGTAGATCCGGATGCAAATACGGTTCCTCCGTTAATATCAAAACTTCCATTGTAGTCAATGGCTCCATTGCCATTGTTCGTTGGTCCATAGACGATTAAGCATCCACCATTCATGGTTGCTGCACCGTTACAATCAAAACCATCTCCATCTGCATCAATTAAAATGTTTCCATCGTTAATGGTAATAAGCGAACCATCGTCTGCAAACATGCTACCTCCCTGTTTTCCAAAACCGCCATCGGAAGAGGAAGTGGTTCCTGACGTAGCATTGATACCATCATCGGAAGAATGAACCTCAATGTTTCCACCATTAAAGGTCATATCTCTCGCTTCAATGCCTTCCACAGATGATTCGATGGTAATCTCTCCACCATTTATAATCAAATAATAATCGGAATGAATTCCATCGTCTCCTGCGTTAATGGTATAGTTACCATCATCAATTACAAGGGCTGTGGCTGCATTTAAGGCATCTTCCTTAGAGGTAATATTATAATCTCCGGATTCTAAGTAGATGTAACCTAAACCATCCTCTTCGGTATTGGTTGACTTAATCCCTGCGGTACATGCGGTAATGGTAATGTTTGCATCCTTCACACATACACAATCCTTGCCACGGATGGCTGTATTTACCGCAGAAATTTCAAGCTCTATTTCGTAAATGATCAGATCATTGGAAGATGAAATACCATTATTAAACTGTGCATTTACTTGAATCTTTCCACTTCCGTTTACAACCAAGTCATCCTTGCTGAAAATGCAAGCGTTTGGCTCTTCATTTTCAACGTCATCATAGGTATAGCTGGTGGCATCTGTAAGGGTATTGGTGGTGCCATCTGCCGCAGTGATAATTGTTTTTTTCGCATCCTTTACGTAAATAGCAGCGCTACTTGAATTTGTAATACTTACTCCCTTTAAGACAATCCAAACCTTTGCGTCTTTCGCCTCTACCTGAATCTGTCCTTCACTTAGATTTCCTTCAAATACATAGGTTCCAGCCTGGGTAATGGTAATAATTCCATCACTTACCGAAACTCCTTCTGTTTCCTTGTCAAGACTTACTTCATCTCCATCTAAGCTAATGGTAATATAGTCTTCTGACTCCCAATTATCGTTTGCATCTTTTTCATCGATCTTACTTGTAACCGTTGTCGTTGCTGTTGACGTTGCTGTTACACCTGAATCATCCGATGAATCTGTGGCATCTGACTGGGCTGTAGATTTAGAAGAATTAGAACTCTTTGAAGATGTACTTGAAGAATTACTCTTTGATGCACACCCTGATGCAATCACCATGCTAGCTACCATACACATAACCAGTGCCTTTTTAAATAATTTGTTCTTTCTCATTGTCCTCAGTCCTTTCTAAATCCACAATTTGTGGGTGCTATTTATTTACTTTTCCTTATCCTAACAAGTAACTGTGACTAATTCGTGTTCCTAATTTAATGGAAAACTGAAAAAAAATGCACCGGAGATTATCACAATCCCTCGGCGCATTTTCCTAGTCTAATCGTATGGATTTTGAATAGTTTCCTTTTACAATCTCTCCATTGATTTTGTTATAGGCTGCAACTTTGTAATAGTAAATCGCATTCTTTTTTATGGTTCGGTCTACATAGTAAGTGATTCTACTTCTTGTCACTCGCTTAATTTCCTTGTATTGACCATTTTTTGTTCTTCGATAAACCAAATAACCATCGACATAAGGATCTCTCTCCCAGGTGATTTTTGCATAAGAGGTTTTTCTTATGAGTTTTTTCACCTTCACCTTACTAATCTTTGGACGAAGTGATTTAAATCGGTCTACCGAATAATACCGAACTCGATCGGAAACCCGATATCCCCGGATCTTATAGCGGTAAACCACTCCCGGCTCTGCCTTTTTGTCTACGTATTTGGTCTTATTATGTCCACGTACCAGGGCAATCCGAACATAGCGATCATCCTCTCCACCCTTTCGATAAACCTCATAACCACTTGCTCCTGTGGCAACATTCCAATTAAGAACCGAATGTCCATAAGTCCGATCAAGAACCTGTATCTTTCCTACACTTCCCGGACGAACCGTTACGGAACAAGACGATTCTACTCCATTGGCTGCCCTGGCAGAAATAACCGTGGATCCCACGGCAATTCCTGTCACTACTCCATCCTTATCTACCGTGGCAATGGATTCATCATCACTGGACCAATAAATCTTTGACTCATCTTCCGTTTTGGTAAGTTTCGCTTCTAACCGGCTGGTCTTTCCCATAATTAAGCTAAGGCTACTTTGATTGACCTTGATGATTCCTTCTCCCTTAACCGTAATACTAAGGGCATCAAAATTACCATTTGCAAGGAAGGCGTAAATGGTTACTTTCCCATCTCCTACCGTGCTGATTCGTCCATTGGACGAAACCGTAGCAACCTCAGGATTCGAACTTTGGTAATAAACTTTTCCAGCTGTGGTAGCTGAAAGACTTGTGTCCGGCTTAATGGACTGATTTTTTCCAATGGTCATAGAGGAATCTATGGTCACATACTCGGCTTCTATATAACCAGTCACATTTTCTCCAGCCCTGGTAAAACTTACCTTGAACCAATATGGGTGGTCTAAATTTTTAAATTGATAGAAGTCTTGATACTGGCCGCAACCAATAATGGTAACCTGGGTATTCTTTTTGATTCTGCAAATGGTAGCCGAATCTGTATTAGGACCTTTTTTTATTCTGCTGGCTGTACTAGTTATTCCAGTATTTTTTCCTCCCCCGATTTCTACGGTGGATTCTTCATCTGGCATATCCCTGTATACCGGAATCAAAAATCGTTTTTCCTTATTTAAGCTTCCCATATTTTCATAGGCCTGGTAGGTGGTAATAGACTCCTGACAACAACCGCCTACATTGGTCATATACTGGTGGGAATAAAGACCCCAGCTAGACTTTTTATTTACATTAAATTTCATTAAATAACCGCAAGGCTGGCCCCCGGATAAATACTCATCTGCAATATAATAAGCACCTCCTAAGATTGCTCTCATAGGAGAATTCCATGGGCGACAATATGAGCCCTTTTGTTTGGCATAGGAAATACCATTGGCTACTGGGTTTGCTCCATCACTAGCTCCTATATTATAAAAATTATAATAACCTTTGTAACCCTTTGTTTTTCCAGAAGAACTTCCAGAACCTTCTGTACCGATCTCTTGGCGAATTTTAGAAGCCAGATAATAAGGACTGACCCCAGATTTCTTTCCTGCATTATAAATCACTTGAGCATAGGTTTTCTTGGTTTTTACACGCTTTCCCTTGGTGTTGTAGTAACGTATCTTCTTTTTATACATAAATGTATCACTCAAGATTTCCTCTACTCCCTCAACGGTTTGGCGCTTGGAATTAAATTCAATGGTTTCAAATTGGAAAATGTTTTCTTCATTTAACCAATTTCTAGGATCCATAAAGTAGGCGGTTGCATTTTCACTGGCCCGAACCCACTTATTGGCATCCTTAAATACATAGCTACCATTTACATAATCTCCCGGCAAATTACTTTTGTAAAAAGAATTGGCATCCTTGGTGATTACGTTTTTATTAAATTCCATAGACACTGCCTTTGAAAAACTAAGATTCGTTTTTAAAGGTTCGAAAATCCAATTAGGATGGGCATCCTGTAATTCCTGCAAAGCCTCCTGATAACTGGCTGGAAATTGGTCTACCCCTGTTTTAGCTCCATAGACCTTCCGGTCATTCAAAAGCAAAACAAGAAGCAAACCTCCCAAAACAAGCAGGATATTTTTTATTTTTTTTAACATCATTCTTACCTTCTTAAGCCTTATTACTTAATCGTCGCTTTTTTTGTACTACTTAGGTAACCATACACCCGATTTTTATTGGTGGTTTTATAGGCTCTTACCCGATAATAATACTTGCCTGCCGCAAGTTTTTTATCATAGTACTTATCCACCGTTCTCTTTACCCTAGCAATTCTCTTATATGAGCCACCGGCAGTTTTTCTGTAAATGGCATATCCACTGGCTCCACTCACTTTGCTCCAACACAAGGTTACTCGGTTCTTTTTCTGGCTTACCGAACGCTTTAAGTCTGTAATCTTACTAATGGCAGCCTTTTTCGTAGCCTCTTTACCACTGGAATAATAATTGCTTCCATCCACCTTTTTATAAGCCTTTACCTGATAGGTATAAGTCCTACCATTTGTCACACTGGTATCTGTATAGGTGAGGGTGTTTTTATTTTTTATAACTGCAATTCGCTTATAGGCTCCATCGGCCTCTTTTCGATAAATAACATAACCTCTTGAATAGCCGGAACGTTCCCAGCTAAGACCAATCTTGTTATATGTAACCGAAGACACCTTGAGACCGGATGGTTTCGGTACCACATTAACCTGACAGGTTAACTGTCCTCCATCCGATGCAGTGGCAGTAATCGTTGCCCTACCAATTCTTTTTGCTGTCACAAGACCATTGGCATCTACCTTGGCCACCTTTGAATCAGAGGAAGACCAGGTAAAGGTGGTTCCCACCTCACTGCTATAGCAGGTAAGTTGATGGGTGGTTTTAATATCCACGCTAACCTTTTTTTCACTGATCGTCATGCCGGAAGTAGTATAGGCCACACAAGCCATACTACCATTTCCAAGGAAGGCGTACACATTTGCCGTACCCATGGAATTACAAATTACATTTCCACTATCGTCTACACTAATCACCCCAGGATTATCACTGTGATAATAGATTCGGTCGGAGGATGTACTGGCTGTGGCAGGAAGTTTCTCAGTCTGGCCCACTGCTAACACACGACTGGCATTTAATCCTACATTTTCAGACCACACGTAACCGGTTTGTTCCGCACCGTTTACGCTTACCTTTACCTGATACCAGTATGGATACTTCAGGTTATTGTAAGAATATCCTGTATCCGCTCTTTTTCCTGAAAGAATGGTAAGACTTGTTTCAGCATCTAACGTGGCAATCTTACTATAAGATACCCCGGGACCACTTCTTAAAACCGTACTAGCCGATAGTGTTCCCTTTGTGGAGGCTCCCGTAATTGTTACGCTTCCACTGGCACTTGGCATATTCTGATAAACCGGAATTAAAAAGACCTTTGCAGTCTCTAAACTTCCACTGTCTTTATAGGCATTGTAAAGGGAAGAGGTTTCTTGAGCCGCACCGGAAATATTGGTCATATATTGGTGTTTATAACGATTACTGGCATTCATTACATTAAATCTAGTAAGGTAACCGGTATATTGGTTCTGGTTAATATATTTTTCTGCATAATACATGGCACCGCCCACAATGGCCTTCTGTGGAGAAGTCCATGGACGATTGTAAGTACTACCACTAGATGCATACTTTAATCCATTGGCCACCGGATCCGTTCCATCACTGGCTCCAATATTAAAGAAATTATAAATACCAGTATATGTACTACTATAAGTACCAGAACAACTTCCACTTCCATTTGATCCCATCTCTTGAAGGGACTTGGCTGCCAGATAATAAGGACTGACATTGTAGGTAATACCTGCTACATAAAACTCATTCGGATAAACCGTGTCTGCTTTCACGGTCTTTCCTGCTGTATTTACATAGGTATATACTACTCCCTGATCCTTCATAAAAGAGTTACCCAGAATCGACTTCACTCCCTCATAGGTGTGCACATTGGCATCATATACATTTTTTTCAAACTGGAAAATATTTACTTCATTCAAGAAATTTCTAGGATCTACAAACCAAGAAACCGTTGTTCTACTGGCACTTACCCAGGAAGAAGAATCCTTGTAAATATAGGTTCCCGTAGAAGCATTATAATCACAAGCCAGATTTCTCTTTAAAAGATTGCCTGCTGACTTGGAAACTAAACTCTTATTACCACTTCCGGAAGTAGTTGGATCCAATTCATTATCCACAACTGTTTCAAAGTCTAATCCCGTGTTTAAAGGCTCAAACTTCCAAGAAGCATGGCTACTATGTAAAGCCCTTAAATATGGTTTATAGCTATCCGGAAATCCGGATATAGAATTTTCAAAATCATCTGCATAGGCTGTAATTACGGTCTCGCTTTTTTCTGCAAATGGTGTGATTCCTCCAAGGGCAATTCCTAAGCTTAGAACTCCCGATAAGACTCCCTTAATCATCCTTCTCTTTCTCATCTAATTCCCTCCTAGTCCATCATCTGGTAAAGTCGCTTATAAAGAGCAAGTTCTTCTTCTGTTTTTTTACTAGAGTCAAAGATTATTTGCCCTGTTCTTCCCTCGTTTACCAGTAATCCTTCTTCTCTTAAACGATTCTTAAGCTGTTTGGCCGTTCCATAACTGCTGTCATAAAACTCCACCTCCCCCAGAATTTCTTTGATTTCGTCTTTTACCAAGGGATAATGGGTACAACCTAAGACCACCCGGTCTACCTTGCCGGCATATGGGTCTAAAAGTCCATGTAACAAATCCTTTACTTCTTTTGAGTGAAGTTCTCCCCTCTCCACTGCGCTAGCAAGACCGGTACAAACCACGGAATCTACGTGGGTTTGGTCTTTAAAGGTTTCAAGAAGTTTTTGAAATTTTTCTAATTTTAGGGTTGCCTTTGTCGCCATCACTAAGACATGTTTGTCTTCCCCCTTCTGTGCGGCAGGTTTTAAAGCAGGTTCTACCCCGATAATTGGTAGATTTGGGTATTTCTGCCGCAAATATGTGACTGCGGAACTTGTGGCAGTGTTACAAGCAATCACAAGGGCCTTCACCCCTTTTTCTACCATTGCGTCTGTTATTGTTTCCGAAAGTTTTATAATCTCTTCCCTGGTTTTTTCTCCATAAGGAGAATGAAGGGAATCCCCATAGTAATAGAAATTTTCTTCAGGAAGAAGTTTTCTTAATTCATGTAAGATTGTTAGTCCACCGACTCCGGAATCAAAGGTGCCTATCCACCCCTGATACATTTTTTCCAATGTGGTTCACCATCCTTTGTTCCCGCTTATTCGCTCCTTCAAGCGGGTCATCTGTTATAATTTGAAATAGAAAACCTGCCGGGGTCCCGACAGGTTTTTATTTGAATCATCTTTTTATTTTATAATCCTAAAATCTTCTTAACAGCATCCTTCATTCCTGCTACCTCAACTACGGTATCATGAAGAATTGGAGCTGTACGAATCTCTTCGATTGCACCTGGAACCTTAACATTAGCAATCTTAGATAACTCGTCCACCAACTGGAAATCACTAAGATCATCGTAATTAGGATCGATTGCATCCATTACGCTTCTTGTGAACTTGAAAGGACTGGCAGTAGAAGCGATTACAGTTGTAGTCTCATCTCCTGTCTCCTGCTTATACTTGTTATATACGGTTGCTGCTACAGCAGTATGGGTATCAATGACATAACCAGTTGACTCATAAAGATTCTTAATGGTTTCTGCTGTCTCGATTTCCTCAGCATAGTTACCATAGAAGTCCTTTAATTCCTTACGCATATCATCCGTAATCTCATAGTGACCAATGGTATTTAACTGCCCCATAAGATCCTTATCTACCTTACTTGAAGCACCTGAAATCTTATATAAAAGACGCTCTAAGTTTGAAGATACAAGGATATCCATAGATGGAGATGTGGTAAGAATGAAATCACGATTCTTATCATATACACCAGTACTAAAGAAATCATATAATACCTTATTATCATTGGATGCACAGATTAACTTTCCGATTGGAAGTCCCATATTCTTAGCATAGTATGCTGCAAGAATATTACCGAAGTTACCAGTTGGTACAACCACGTTAATCTTCTCATCTTCAGCAATCTTCTGATCTCTTAATAATCTTGTATATGCATATACATAGTATACAATCTGTGGAACTAAACGTCCGATATTAATAGAGTTCGCTGATGAGAATTGGAAACCAGCATCATCTAATTCCTTCTCTAAGGCTTCATCATTAAATAACTGCTTGACAGCGGTCTGTGCCTCATCAAAGTTACCCTTGATTCCAACTACATAAGTATTGTTACCCTTTTGAGTAAGCATCTGCTTCTCCTGAATTGGAGAAACACCACCCTTTGGATAAAATACGATAATCTTTGTATTAGGTACGTCAGCAAATCCTGCCATGGCAGCCTTACCTGTATCTCCGGAAGTAGCGGTAAGAATTACAATATCATTTGTTACCTGATTCTTCTTTGCAGAAGTTGTCATTAAGTGTGGAAGGATTGATAATGCCATATCCTTAAAAGCAATCGTCTTACCATGGAACAATTCCAAATAGTAAGCTCCGTCTGCTTCTACAAGTGGTGCAATATCAGGCGTGTCGAACTTAGAGTCATAAGCCTTATCGATACATGTTGTAAGCTCCTCTTTGGTGAAATCTGTAAGGAACTGCTTCATTACTGCATATGCAACTTCCTTATATGACATCTTACAAAGTTCTTCAAGAGATACATCAAGCTTTGGAAGAAAAACCGGTACAAACAAACCTCCGTCATCGGCAAGTCCTTTTAAAATTGCCTGTGAGGCTGTCACTGTGTAATCATCGCTTCGTGTACTCTTATACAACAAATCGTCCATTTTTGTTCCTTTCTTTTCAAAAAAATATTAATTTCTAAAATCTTTTCCTGCAAACATTCAAGTCTGCATAGCATTTTTATTTTATCATAAGATTTTCTCTAACACAACTGTTATTTTCCTATTTCTCGTCTGCTGAAAGGGGATGTAAATTCTTTAAAGACAGATCGAGAATTGGAGCTGAATGAGTCAGAGCTCCTGAGGAAATGAAGTCTACCCCCAAGTCTGCAAGATCCGCAACATTTTCCAATGTCACATTACCCGAACACTCGGTCTGAGCTCTACCATCAATGATTGCGATTGCTTCCTTCATGGTATCATAGGTCATATTATCAAGCATAATAATATCGGCTCCAGCCTCTACCGCTTCTCTTACCTGGTCCAGGCTTTCCGTTTCAATTTCCACCTTTCTTACAAATGGAGCATATTCCTTTGCCATGGCAATGGCCTTTGTTATGCTTCCTGCTGCCCCAATATGGTTATCCTTTAAAAGTACACCATCGGAAAGATTATATCTGTGATTCTTTCCGCCACCAACGGTTACCGCATACTTTTCAAAAATCCGGTTGTTTGGGGTGGTTTTTCTTGTATCAAGAAGGGTTGTCTTGCTTCCTGTTAAAAGATTTACAATCGAACGGGTATAGGTTGCAATACCACTCATTCTCTGAAGATAATTTAAAGCTACTCGCTCTCCGGAAAGTAAGACCCGAATGTCACCTGTTACCTGACCAATCTTCTGACCTGCTTCCACGAAATCCCCATCTTTCACGGTAAACTCGCACTGCGTCTTTTCATCAAGAAGAGTAAAGGTTCTTTCAAATACAAAAAGTCCAGCCACGATTCCGTCTGACTTTGCCAAAAGGTCTACTCGACCCATCACTTCTTCTCTCATTACCGAATTCGTAGATACATCTTCACTGGTAATATCTTCCTGTAAAGCCAATTTAATATAGGTATCTGCATTAAGCTTCATGGTTATGCTGTTCATGATACTTCTTCATCCTTTCGATCTCATCTAATACTAACTGTTTATATTCTTCTGAAAGCTTCTGGTAATCCTCATATTGCTTAGCATCCACTTCTAAGAAGCTTTCTGTTCTTCTTTTAGAAAATACATAGGTGCAGGTAATCTGCATGGCAGCCCGTCTTGCAAACACCATACTCTCTAACAAAGAATTACTTGCCAAACGATTTTTACCATGAACCCCGTTACATGCAGTTTCACCCACAGCAAATAAACGATTCATGGAGGTATGACTATAGGAATCTACGTCAATTCCTCCCATAAAATAATGCTGGGCCGGAACCACCGGAATGTTCTGCTTGGTAACATCATATCCCTGTTCCAAGCAGTACTTATCAATATTAGGGAAATGTGTCTTAATCGTATGCTCTGAAATCGGCTTCATAGAAAGCCAAACATGATCTGTGCCATCTTTTTTCATTTGCTTAAAGATAGCTTCAGATACCACATCCCTTGGTAAGAGTTCGTTTACAAAACGCTGTCCATTGGCATCATATAAAAGCGCTCCTTCTCCACGAACCGATTCAGAAATCAAAAAGCTTCTTCCCGGTTTTTCTGTATAGAAGGTAGTTGGGTGAATCTGAATATAATCCGGATTTTGTAGTTTCACCTGATGTTTTAAACATACAGCAAGTCCATCTCCGGTTAAATGTGGAAAATTGGTAGAATGCTTAAACACTCCTCCGATACCCCCACAAGCAAGCACCGTAAAATTAGCAGAAATACCAAAGATTTCTCCCTTCCTGTCCCTGCAAATAATTCCTTCACAATCCCGGCTTTTCTTGTCTTCCACCAGATCTACCATGGTTGTGTGCTCTAATAAGGTGACATTATCAAGTTTCTTTACCGCCTCTAATAAATGGGAGGTAATCTCTTTTCCTGTTACGTCCTTGTGGAAAAGAATTCGGTTGGCATTATGGGCGCCTTCCCTTGTATACTTGAATGTGCCATCCTTATGTTTGGCAAATCCAACACCATAACCCACTAAATCGTGAATCACTCCCGCAGAGGACCGAATCATAATATCCACGGATTCCTTGTTATTCTCATAGTGTCCGGCACGCATGGTGTCTTCAAAATAACTGTCATAATCGTTAATGTCTTTTAAAACACATATACCTCCCTGGGCAAGAAATGAATCACACTCCTCTAAGGTAGATTTGGTGATCATAATAACCTTCTTGTCTTTCGGAAGATTTAAGGTCAGATATAATCCTGAGACTCCCGTTCCAACTACAACGACATCTGCAGTTAAGTTTTTCATTTTTCTGCCTCTCAATCTGTCTTTTAAACAATCCTACTTTGCTGCCAGCTCTAACATCTTCTCTAATGGAGCGTTTGCAGCCTTACGGAATTCCTCCGTAACAAATACTTCATTTAAATTATCACGTAACACATCACGAACATTTTCCAAGGTAATACGCTTCATGTTTGGGCAATATTGACGATGACCAACGGAATAGAAATTCTTATCTGGATTTTCCTTTCTCATCTGATAAAGGACTCCAAGTTCTGTACAAATCAAAAATTCCTTGTCTTCATGGGTTCTTGCATATTCAATAATGGCCTTGGTACTACCAATAAAATCCGCCTGCTCTAAGACCTCTAAACGACACTCTGGATGAGCCAGCATCTTTACGTTTGGCTTCGCCTTCTTAGCCTCCAATACATTTTCCAAGGTGATCGACTTATGCACGTGGCAATATCCTGGATTAAAGATAAAATGCTTCTCTGGAAGCTTGGATGCAATGTAACGCCCCAGGTTTTCATCTGGAATAAAGAAAATGTTCTTATTTGGGAGCAAGCTTACTATTTTTAATGCATTAGAAGATGTCACGCAGACATCAGAATGTGCCTTTAACTCTCCGGTGGAATTGATATAGCATACAACAGCAAGATCTTCGTATTCCTGTCTCATCTTTTCGATCGTTGCAACATCTGCCATGTGAGCCATTGGGCAATCTGAAAGGGTATCAGGATGTAATACTGTTTTTTCAGGGTTTAATAGCTTTGCAGATTCAGCCATAAAGGACACACCGGCAAATACGATTACATCTGCATCTGTCTCGGTTGCTACCTGACTTAAATAATAAGAATCGCCTACATAATCTGCAATTTCCTGTACTTCATCTCGAACATAGTAGTGTCCAAGAATAATAGCATTCTTTTCCTTCTGTAATTGCTTAATTTCAGCTACAATCTTTTCCTGTTCCTGTGTCATTGTTTCTTCTTCCTTTTTTCTATACTTGTACTTTCCTCATCCTTTTTAGAGAAATCCTAAAAAAGGATATATTAAAGGGCATTATAACAAAAACCACTAGCACTTTCAAGACTAAAATAGAGCAAGGTTATGTCACCCCCTTGCTCTATCTTTGTTTTCATTCCTGCCCCTGGCTTCCCTAGCCTGGAGAGTCTAATTGTGATTTTAACCTTTTTTCCAACCGAATTCCCTTCCTCCTTATTTCTTCCATTAGAGGTTCATAGGGCATAGGCTTTCCATAATAATAGCCTTGAATTTTCTCACATCCAATGGAGGTTAAGAAATTAATCTGGTCTTGATTTTCTGCGCCCTCTACTAAGGTACATATTCCAATGTTTTTTGCCATATTGATCGTGGATTCTAATATTATTTTGGCACGTTCACTGGAATCTCGGATAAAAGCCATATCAATTTTTATTTCATCAAACTCAAAGTTTTTTAAAACATTCAAAGAGGAATAGCCACTTCCATAATCATCCATCCAAACTTCATAGCCCGCCTCATGAAAATGTTCCATCGCTTCTTGAATTAAACTCTGATCCGTGATAGCCGCTGATTCCGTGATTTCAATACAAATCAGTTTAGGATTTAATCCATATTCTTTCACTGTTTGATCAATAATAGAAAATGGATCTCCCTCAATAAAATCATTCCTTGAAATATTCATCGACACCGGAACAACTTCATTACCCAAATCCAGCTGAGTTCGTAATTGTTTACAAACCTCTTCCACCATATAACTGTCTAACTGAAAGAGGAGATTTTTTTCCTCCAGATAGGGAACAAATTCTCCAGGACTTATCATCCCTAAAACCGGGTCGATCCATCGGCATAAGGCCTCTAAACTGCATAGTTTTCCGGAAAAGGTTCGAATCACCGGTTGATAATAAGCTTGTAAATAATGTTGTTCAAGAGCCTGTCCTAAGTGGGTAATAATATATTCCTTCCGCTTTAACTTCTCTCCCAATTCCCTCGTATATAAGCAGCTAATACGGCTGACATCTTTTTTTATATAGTCTCCTGCCATTTTGGCAAACTCACAGGCATCCCTAATTTCATCTTTCCCTTGGATTTTATAGCAGCCAACTTTAGGAAGGAAATTACCACCCACCTTCCAAGAAGTCACTTCTTGGAAAAATCGATCAGCAAAATCCTCTAGGTCCACCTGATCCGTATAAACCATAAAATGGTCAGCATAAAAACGTGAGATGAATTGGTTCGGAAAGTAGCCTTTTAAAAATTGACCAATCTTAACCAGGGCCTCATCCCCTTTTTCACTTCCATATTCCACATTAAAGTGTTTAAAATCCGTGATATTTACATAAAGCAGGTACTGGTCAAAGTTTCCAGCCATCCAATTTAAATCTCGTACTCTTGAAACCTGATCTATAAAGCGATTTCTACCAACCAAGCCAGTAATTGAATCTATATCATCATGAATCTTCTTTCTTGCTGTATCGATTAAAAAGACATAAAAGAACACTTCTTGCGCTTCTAAAACCCGGTGTCCATAGCTTTCAATAAAAAGGATTCCTCCATCCTTTGCCTTAGCCCGAAAACAAACATAGGTATCATCTCCTCCGGAAAACTCTAATTGTCCCATAATCTCTGCCTTGGTTTCCTTGACATCTTCCGGCAAGATCATCCCCCAAAAAGAATCCTTGGTATAAGACAGAAACTCCTTAAAATCTTTACAACCTAACAGTTTTACCACATAATCATTGGCTTCTAGGATTTCTCCTTCTTCCATACCACGGTATACCAAATACCCACCTGGCATATCAGTCCGATAATGATCTTTATTCAGTTTTCCTTCTCCGTCATTTGATCTCATGGCCTGTTTCCTTTCGTCTAAATAGCTCCATGGCTCCTACAATTTTACCATCCTCCTCTAGCGAATAGGTTTCTACCTGGATTAAAACTCGGCTCCGGTCCTTGGTTTGAACAAGAACTTCTTCCTTTCTAGTTTTTCCATCAAACATCGTTCCCATTAATGGACACAGACTTCTACACAAATGCCGTTCATCCATGCTAATGTGATCCAAACCGGATTCATAGCAGTGCTTTCCAACCATCTCTTCCTTACTATAACCGGTTAGTTGGCATGCCGCCAGATTCCAATAGATGATTTTACGACTTTCATCTACCAGATAGATTCCATCCTTTGATTCTTCTAGTTTTTTCAAATCTAACTTAGATTTCTCCATGAGAATCACCACCTTCTAGGTAATTACAATCTATTGTCCCTTCTATTATACAACCCAGCCCCATAATTTCAAAATATCTCTTCTAGGCAAAAGAAAAAAGGCGATTTTACTTAAAACAAAATCGCCTTTTTTTCTAATATTCAATTCCTTCTCTAGCAGCAAGACCTTGATCAAACGGATGTTTACATTTTTTCATCTCCGTTACATAATCCGCCAAAGAAAGAATTTCTTCCTTAGGATTTCTTCCTGTAAGCACCACTTCCAGGTCCTCTGGCTTGTTATTTAAAAAAGTGATCAGATCCTTAAGTGGTAATAAATCTTCATTTACCGCATCTAGCACTTCATCTAAAACCAGCAATTGATAGGATTTTTTCGCCTCTTCCACTAAATTAGAAAAATGCTTTGTATAGTAGGCTCTTGCCGCCTCCTTTTCTTCTGGAGTCATTAAAAATGTAAATTTAGAAAGAGCATAGCCTTCAAGATAGGTAATCCCTTCAAGATTTTTGATCATGGATATTTCTCCACTAGAACCATCTTTTAAAAACTGATAGTAAAGAACCTTACCACCCCGTCCGGCAAAACGAATGGCAAGACCTAAAGCAGCTGTGGTTTTTCCCTGACCATCGCCGCAATTAACGTGTATCAAGCCTTTTTCCTTCATAGGCAATCTCCTTTCCTTTTGATTATTTTTCATCTACAACCTGAAAAATATAAAACTTCAAATAATAACTTTCATCAGCTGCCCAAAGAATTGGATGATCTGGTGCCTGGGTACGAAACTCGATTTGACGAAGTCTTTTATGAGCTGCCTTAGCTGCCTGTTTTATCACCTTAGTAAAATTATCAAAATCCATAAAATGTGAACAGGTACAGGTTCCAAGGATTCCGCCATCCTTTACCAGTTTCATTCCATTAATATTTATTTCACGATAACCCTTTTCTGCATTTTTAATAGAGGCTTTAGACTTGGTAAAAGCTGGTGGATCAAGGATTACCACATCATATAAATGTTTGGCTAAAACCTCTTCCTTTAAAAAATCAAAGGCATCTGCACAGGTAACACGAACACAATCCTCTAATCCATTCAGGTTAACATTCTCCCTGGCCTGCTTGCAAGCAAGTTCTGAAGCATCTACTGCCAACACAGATTTCGCCCCGGCTATCCCTGCGTTTAGTGCAAAGGACCCGGTATGGGTAAAAACATCAAGAACCTTTGCATCCTTGCAAAAACGTTGCATAGCAAGACGATTGTATTTTTGATCCAGGAAAAATCCGGTCTTTTGACCATCCTTAATATCCACATAGTACTTCACGCCATTCTCAAAAATTTCAACCTTTGTATCAAATTCTTCCCCCAAAAATCCCTTTACCTGAGGAAGACCTTCCTTTAAACGTTCCTTACTGTCACTTCGTTCATAGATTCCTCGAATCGGATAACCTTGTTCTTCCAGTTCTTCTTTTACTAATTTTACAATGGTTTCCTTTAAGTTCTCCATTCCAAGAGCCGTACACTCTACCACTAACACATCTGAATATTTATCTACCACCAATCCTGGCAAGAAATCCGCATCCCCGAAGATTAAACGACAACAAGACATATCTGTAATATTCTTTCTGTAATTGATTGCATTTGCTACTCGCATCTTCAAAAATGCCTGATTGATTTCCTGGTCTGCCTTTCTGGTAAGCATTCTTACACGAATCTTGGAGTTCTGATTAATAAAGCCCTTGCCCATAGGATATCCATCAAAATCATGAACACTTACAATCCCACCATTTTTAAAACTTCCTGTAATGGATGCGATTTCATTATCAAAGACCCAAGAACCTCCTGCTTTAATGGTTCTTCCCTCTCCCTTTTTCAATGTTACGATAGTCATCATTCGTTTCCTTTCTTTTTTTGCCTTTCTCCTCGAGTATAGCATTATTTCCCTCATCCCACAACGAAATTTCTTTCCATTCTTTCTAAAACAAGGTATACTTAATTCATATGTCATAAAGAAAGGATAGAAAATATGAATCCTAATTATATTCAAACCTTATCAGAAAAAATTGTTCACAACATGGAAGAGGTAATGGTTGGCCAAAAAGAGGTTCTCTTCGATGTTTTAGTTTGCCTTTATTCTGGTGGGCACCTTTTACTTGAGGATGTCCCAGGGGCAGGAAAAACCATGCTAGCCAAATCTTTGGCAGCCTCTATTTCCGGAACCTGCAAACGAATATCCATGACTCCTGACCTTATGCCTCAGGATTTAACCGGTGTTTCATTTTTTAATATGAAAACCCAGGAATTTCAATTTTTACCAGGTCCGGTCTTTACCAATCTTTTAATTGCTGATGAGTTAAACCGGTCTACCCCAAGAACCCAGTCCGGACTCTTAGAATGTATGGAAGAAGGCCAGGTGACCATCGACGGAACCACCTACCCTTTAGAAAAGCCTTTCTTTGTAATTGCCACCCAGAATCCCATTGAAACTCAAGGGGTTTTTCCTCTTCCGGAAGCATCCTTGGATCGTTTTTTAATTAAGGGATCCATGACTTCCTTAGATGCTTCCCATGTGGTTGACTTTTTAAGAAGCCATCAAACGGGATCTCATTTAGATGATTTAAAATCTGTGGCAAGTCTTTCGGATATTCAGGAAGCAAAAAAGCAGGTAACCCAGGTCCATATAGATGACAGCTTATTGGCCTATTTGGCAGAAATCCAAAGTGTTTTAGCTCAAACAGAAGGTGTCTTATTAGGGGTAAGTAACCGTGGAATCTTAGCTCTATTAAAGGCTTCCAAGGCTTGTGCGGCTATTTACGGACGAGATTATGTCCTTCCAGACGACATAAAAAAGATGGCTCCTAAGGTTTTAGCCCACCGGCTTATGCTTAAGAGTCATCTGATGATTCAAAAAAACCTGGCTTCTGAATTGATTATTAAAGTTTTAGACCAAATTCCAGTCCCTACGGAAGAAGAATTAAAGGAAGAATAAGATGGAATATACCAGATTTATTATTTTCCTTCTTACTATTGTCTTTGTCTTTTTTGGCCTGATTATCTTGGCTTTTATCCTCTATCATGTGGCAAAAACTGTAAGTATAAAACGCCTAGGATACAAAAGATACTTTAGTAAAGAAGGAGTCTATGCCAACGAACCAGTAGAGTTAATTGAAGAATTGTCCAACCACTCCATTTTTCCTATGTTTTTAGTTGATGTGGAAACCCATATAACCAGTCAGATTTTCTTAAAAGGTGCCGTAGCCAGGGATGAGGTCAACCAATATTTTATTAGTCGATTTTCTTTTATTCCTCCCTTCACCTCTATTACCCGGACTCATGAAGCAAAGGCTTTAAAACGTGGCTTCTACCAATTGGAATCCGCAAGAATTCACTTTGCGAAAATGGAATTAGATGTAAGCAGTGTTGCTTCTCTTCATGTGTATCCCAAGCCGGTATCCATAGAAACTGCAAGGTCCCTAAATAAAATTTTGCAATATGACAGTCCCAGTCATTTTCCTATTCTTACGGATCCTTTTTTGGTTCGGGGAATTCGTGAATTTGCCACCGGCGACCGTCTCCACAACATTAATTTTAAAGCCTCTGCCCGTCACCAGAAGTTTTTAGTAAATGAAACGGAATATCTCTTAGGCCGTCGCCTTCAGATTTACTTGAATTTCCAAGTGGGAGAAAAGATGATTCGTCTTTCCGATTATAACTACTACATGGAACAGGCCCTGGAGCATATTGCTTATCTAATTTATGAGGCCAGTAGCCATGGATATGAAGTAGGATTTTCTTGTAATGCGAGAATGGTGAATGGAGACCACTATCTCCGCTTTAAAAAGAACAATTCCCCAGACTACTATACAAGTCTTTTGTCCATGCTATCGGAAATCCGTATGGTGGCCGGTAATTCATTTGCTTCCATTATTAACATGGATCTAAAAGAAGGAATTTGTGACAGTGAAATTTTTCTCTTCTCCTTCTACTTAGATGATGTGATTTCTGACCAGATCTCTAGTTTACGGCAAATGGGCAACAGCTTGGAATTTATCCCTATTAATGAGCACATGCAAGCATAAGGAACTATTTATGAAAGAAAAAAAATTAATTTTTAAATTTCAAAAAGATGATCGGAAGATTCTGTTTTTTTCCTTCCTATGTTTTTTTCTGGCAGCCTTCTGTCATGTCTTTTCCCTTCTTTTCTCCAAACATCCTATGGAGAAGGTTTTATTTTGGGGAATGATCTTTTTTCTTGGACTGGGATTTCTTATTTTAAGCCTGCTTCTTCATAAGCATAACCCAGTTCGGCATGTATTTCGTTTCATACGAAAACTAGGAGGTAGTTTTCTTTCCGTAATCACTGGATTTTTTGAGCATTTTCAACTGCCGGCAAAAAATTCTTTTCAGCTTTCTGTTAAAATCGAGGGATATACCGACTCTTCCCAGTCCATTAGACGAAGAAAAAAGAAACATCCCCGCTTAAAAAAGAAGGCATGGAATTCCATGAATGACTCAGAGAAAATCCGCTATCTCTATACAAAAACCACCATTCAGTGGATAAAAAAAGGATTTGATTTTCATGAAAGCGACACCCCCAACCAGTCTTTTCATCGTGCCAAAAACTATAACAAAAATCCCAAACGAAATGCAAAACTTTTAAATTCTTATGACCTGGTTCGTTATAGCAAGCAGCCTTTAAATTGTAACCCAGACTCTCTTAAGAATTAGGATTTGGAAAAAAATTTTACTTTTTCAAATCCCTATGATAGAATAAACAATGTTTATAAAAAATCATACAAGGAGGATTATTTATGAAACGTTTTTCTAAAACACTTACTGCTTCTGCATTAGTTTTTGCCCTTGCATGTTCCAGCCTTACGAATGCAAGTACTGTAGAAGCAGCATCCAAGGTAACCATTAAAAAAGTCACCGTAAAGGCTCCATCCGGTAAGACCTGTATCCTTGCTAAAGGAAAGTCTGTTTCTTTAACGGCAACTGTAAGTGGAAGTCCTAAAAAGACAGTTGCAAAAAAATATCAGGCTGTCACCTATAAGTCAGCAAATACAAAGATTGCCAGTGTAACAAAAAAGGGACTTGTAAAGGGACGAAAAGTTGGTAAAACTACCATTAAAGTCACCTCAAAAAAGAACAAGAAAAAATCTGCTAGTATTAAGGTAATCGTTAAGAAGAATCCAGTTAAAAAGATTACCTTAAAAACCAAGAGTGCAAGCCTTTCGGTTGGTGAGACCGCAAACATTAAGGCTAGCATTAGCCCAAGTAAACAGGTAAGTAAGAAGCTTTCTTATAAGTCGTCCAACCAAAAAGTAGCAACCGTATCTGCCAAAGGTAAGGTCACTGCCAAAGGAGAAGGAAGCGCAAAAATCACAGTTTCTGCCACCGATGGTAGCAAGAAAAAAGCCGTTTTCAATGTAAAGGTAGGAATTGGAATTCAATCAGTAAAAGTAACTGGACCAGAATCTCTTCTTGTTACCTTAAGTGCCCCAAAAAATCTTGCCCGAACTGATTTTACAATCCATTCCGGCTCAAAGGAATATGGCTTTTCTCATCTTTGGGAAGATTATCAGGCTAAGAGTTATGATGGTGGTAAAACCTATGAGATTAGTTTAAATGATGCTTATGATTCTTTATATCCGAACGAATACGTGAAGATTTCTATTCCTAAACTTTCTATAGATAATGAAAAAGAGGAAATTATCTCTTACTCTGACATCTCTGCTGATAAAAGTAACGATAGGAACTCCTATGTTACATCATGCGTAGGAGAACCATACAGTTCTAGTTGGTATATTGATGATAGTGTCCCTATGACCTATGAGATCACATCTCTTCCTGCTGGTTTAAAGGCATGTTTTTCAGAAGATAAGACACAATTGGTCGTAAGAGGACGGTTTACTTCTATTTGCAATGGTGCCTCAACTATCCTTACAGGTACAGATGTCAAAGGAAATGTTTATCACAGAACCTACTACTTCTACGTTGGATCGGATACTCAGGTCGTAGCAAAACCAATTGTCTGTGAAGTTGAAAAATATAGACCATCTACCGAAACCGAATCAGCTTATGGTGATCATTATATTTTCTTAAGCGACTACCTTTCTATCAGTGGCCCTTCCTACTCAGAGAATGATTATACTTATAGCAGTACAGATCTCCCTTCCATCTTTAAGATGACAGATGATGGACTTGTAACTTATGCAAATGATGAGAATGTTGTTCCCGGTAATTATAGTTTCCATTTGACACTTACCTATAAATCAGGAGAAAATAGTTACTCAACTACCATTCCGGTTACCATCACTGTTTGTGATACCGTAAAGATTACTGGTGTTTTACGTGATGCAGACGGCATCGGTATTCCAAATGCCTATGTATCATTTGTATCAAAGTATGATTCTAACGGTAGATGCTACTATCATGGCTGCTATACAGATGCTAATGGTTATTATTCTGCCTATGTAATTCCAGCTCAGTATAAAATAGCTTCAAGGGGGGTAATACGTATTATAACAGTCACCTCAGGTGGCAATGTGGATTTATATTCTCCATATCACCTCGTAAAATTTGTTACAGATGATATGTCACAAGCTAGTCGTGTTTCACTAGATTCAAGCATTACTCTTGAAAGGGGATATACCAACAGCTACAATCTCAGTACTTTTAAACAATGGAATAACGAAAGCAAGAGTTATGAAGCAACCAATTATCTTTACGCTTATCTCCTTCCAGGAACCTATGATATTAATTCCTATACATCAGAATCCGACCGTACCTATACTTGTTATGATGCAAATGGCAAAATCTTAGGAAAAAGTTACTTGAATGCCCAAAGCTTTACCGTTACAGGAAATCAAACAATTACTCTTTCAAGAACTGCCTATTTATTTTCATAATTTTTAAGTCAGTTAGGGTACAAACTTCCATTGAGTAAAAGATAAAAAAATCGCTTAGACCATATAAGGTCTAAGCGATTTTTTAGTGGTGATATTCCTCAAACATTTCTGCCAAGTCAGAAAATTTATCTTTTAATTTCTCATAATCTTTTTCCTTGATTTTTCCCTCATCATAAAACCGTTTGGTTAAAGCAACATAGGTTAAAAAATCCTGATGAGCCTGATCCTTATAATTGTTCTCAAGGTTTAAATTCATCTCAAACTCAGCCTCTTCTAAGGCTTGCTTCACTTCTCTTTTTAACATATTAGGCCTCCTCTAATATTCTTGAAACGATATACAAGCGATCAAAGATACCTCCTACAAAACTATCTCCACGAACAGCAAACTTAATTCGAATCATCTCCTGTCCCTTGGTATATTTCTCTGGGATTTCATAATACTTATCATAGAAATCATCTGGCTTTACGTCCTCAATGGTTTCTTCGATTAATAATTCTTCGTTCACGTAGATATTGAAGGTTCTTCCCTTATTGGGACTGAAGTATTTTGCCAATAGATAATTTGGACCACTTGGATTCACCTTCATATCATAAGAGAACCATCCATCTTTTCCCCATGCGTGACGAAGCATCATACCATTAAAAGTAACTGCACCCGTATCATGTCCCTGGATATTATGTAAAAGTTCATATTGATCATTGCCAAGCGGAATAGAATCAATCTGAATACTTTCAAATTCTTTTCTTCTGGCAAGCCTTGCCTCATGTTCCTTTAAGATTTTAGAATCTTTCGTACAGAACTGCCAGTAAATTCCATATCTCTCCTTATGCTGTTTATAATGTGGACTAAATACCAAAGAACGATTGGTGCCCTTTAAGCAAAACTTCATATTAGGACCTTTTTCCATATGGTCTTTGATATTGTCTAAAAAGTTCTTCACTTCCTCTTCTTCACTACTTCCCTCCAAGTTTTGATTCTGGATAATCAAGAAGTCTTCCAATTCAATATTCTTAGTTGCAATGGTAACATCCACTCCAGTCTTACTCTCCGTCATGTCTTCACAACCAAGTTCCGCACTAAGAACGATTGGACCATACTTAAATGCTGCCACCTGATGATTATCCGGCAAATAAAAAGCCACAACCTCCATACCGGGACGATAGATTAATTCCTCCCCCGGTTTTAATTGAACAAGAAGATATCCTCCCTCTTCCTTTAGGCTTACTTCCTGTCCATTAAGGATTACTACTTCAGACTTAGCCCAATCAGGTCTGCGAAGACGGATGCTTACTTCCTTACTTACCTGAATCTTTGCCTCTCCTCCATCCAGAATGGAACTATCCATCTTTAAGGTAAAGTCTTCCTGATGTAATTCAGAAGAAAAATAAGCATTCACATAGATACTTCCATCTTCTCCCTGAAAATAGAAGCTATCTCCTAACTTTGTAAAGTTTTCCATTCCTGTTCCGGTACAACACCAGAAGGAATCAAATGGTGTGGAATAAACCTTAAAGAATCCTGTAGCCATAGGCTGGAAGTACATGGTCATACCAGTTTCCGGATTCTGAGAGGAAAGAATGGCATTAATAAAGGTATTTTCATAGAAATCTGCATATTTTTTATCTAAGGTAATGGCAAAAAGATTTCTAGACAGTTTTAACATGTTATAGGTATTACAGGTTTCGCAGTTACAATTGGTACGCTCTTGATCCAAGATATATGGTTCTCCAAAATGCTCCCACTCACTGTTTCCACCGGTAATATAGGAATGATGCTCAACTACCATATCCCAAAAAGAGATGGCCGTCTTTAGGTAAAAGTCCTCTTCTTCCCTTTCTCCCAAAGCAATATAACGCTCTAAGGCACCAAGAATCTTTGGAATGGTGGTATTGGCATGCTTGCCATTTAAAATATCTTCTCCCCTGCAAATAGGTTCTAAGAGATTTTCCTCATCAAAGGCGTGAGCAGCCTTAAGATGCTCTTCCTTACCAGTTAATTCATATACCTGATACATAGAAAGATTCATGCCACCATACTCAACAGCAAGAACCGTATCTCTGGTTTCCTTAGACCATCTACTGGTTCTGGAATATACCCAATCTCCCAACTTACTAAGGATTTCTAAGGCGTCCTTACTTCCTGCCAATGTGACACAACCGTAAAGACCATTTAAAATCTTATCCATGGTATACCAGGGAACCCAACAAGGCTTTTTCTCCTCTACGTGATCAAAAAGAGTCTCTTCAAATGCCGAAAGATATCCACTTGCTAATTGAGCCTCTTTTAATCCTAAAATCATAGCATCTAATTTAACCTTGATTTCCTGGTCTTTGGAAGCCTGATAAGCCTGAGCTGCCGCCATTAAATAATGCCCAATACTATGACCACGAATCTCCGTACTTTCCCAGCCAGGGTACTTCATGGCCTTAGGCTTTAAGCCAGCGGTTTCATAAAAACCTGCCAACAAACGATCGGTATCAAAAGAATTCAGATACGCTAAATCCTTGGCAAATGCATTCTTTAAGTATTGATCCTCTAATGTAATCTGGTTTAACGAATAAGCCTTTAACATTCTCTTTCCTCCATTTACGAATTATGAAAATTTCACTTTTAGCTTCTCTATTGAGAGTAACAATTTGGAGTTTTCTTGTAAATATAGGAATCCTTTATTTGGTGTGAAAAGGTTATTTATTCTTGTTTTTCCATCTTGTAAAGTAATAGCAAAGGTCAAAACATGTTTCTTCTTCGCTTCTGCTAATTTCTTCCCAATTGTCCTTTTTTTCTAGATTTGGAAAATAAGCATCTGCCTGATATTCATGATCAATATAGGTAACATATGCCTCTTTACACTGGTCAATTAGGGCCTCATAGATACTGCTGCCCCCAATCACATAATGCTCTAAGTCTGGATACTTAGCCGCCTCCTCCAGGGCTTCTTCAATGGAACTTACCACAATCGCTCCCTGTCCGTCATAGTTTGGATTTCTGCTAATCACAATATTTACACGGTTTGGAAGGGGCTTACCATGAGGAAAACTTTCTAGGGTCTTTCTACCCATAATCACAAGATTTCCTGTGGTAGTGGTTCGAAAGAACTTCATATCCTCAGGAATAGAAGCCAAAAGCTTATTATGTAAACCAATGGCCCAATTTTTATCAACTGCTACAATCGCTTTCATCTGTTGTCCTTTCTTATACAGCCACAGGAATATTCTTTACCTGAGGACCGGTTACATAGTCATCTAATCTTACATCATCACTGGTAAAATCATAAAAATGCTTTACCTCTGGATTTAACCATAGTTTTGGTGCATCATAGGTTGGTCTTTGAATTAATTCCTTAACAATTGGAATATGACGGTCATAGATATGGGCATCTGCAATTACATGTACCAATTCACCTACTTCCATATCCACCTCTCTGGCAATCATATGCATCAAAACTGCATACTGGCATACGTTCCAGTTATTAGCAGTTAAAACATCCTGAGAACGCTGGTTCAAAATTGCGTTTAAGGTTAACTTCTCATGTCCCGGTCTTTTGGTAACATTGAAGGTCATGCTGTAGGCACATGGATAAAGATTCATCTCAAAAAGATCTTGATGCACATAAAGGTTAGTCACCATACGTCTGCTATATGGATTATTCTTTAAATCATAAATCAAACGATCTACCTGGTCCATCATTCCCTCTTTGTATTGATGTTTCACTGACATCTGATAGCCATATGCTTTTCCAATGGAACCGGTCTCATCTGCCCAGGCATCCCAGATATGACTCTTTAATTCATGAATATTGTTTGACTTCTTCTGCCAAATCCAAAGAACCTCATCTGTAGCACTTTTAATAGCGGTTTTTCTCAAAGTAATGGCAGGAAATTCCTGTTCCAAATCATAACGACTGATTACACCAAACTTTTTCACTGTATAAGCATAAGAACCATCTTCCCATTTGGGTCTTACCTTTTCCCCCTCCGTACTGGTTCCATTCTCAATAATATCCTTGCACATGGAAATGAAAATTTCGTCTGCTCTGCTCATATTTACTCCTTTCAAAGCGCAATGAAAACCATTGCAAAAATGCCGAAATTCCGATACAATCGACATTAGAATTATTGTACCAAAAAAACACCACTTAGACAAGGATACAAAATCCGGGAGGTTTTTATGATGAAACACTTAAAAGAGAAATTTCAAGAATTGTATGGATCTAGGGAGGCAAGACTCTTTTTTGCTCCAGGTCGTGTTAATATCATTGGCGAACACACCGATTACAACGGTGGGCACGTTTTCCCATGTGCCCTTACCCTTGGAATCTATGGACTTGCCAGAAAACGAGAAGATGACAAACTCCTTCTTTACTCTGATAATTTTAAGGAAGCCGGTGTTATTGAGTCCTCTATTTTAAACCTTCACTACCAAAAGGAGGATGGTTGGACCAACTATGTAAAAGGTGTGATTCACTGTTTTCAAGAAAAAGGGTATGTGCTTCCAAGTGGTTTTGACCTGGCCATTTGCGGAGATATTCCGGATGGCTCTGGTCTTTCCTCTTCTGCAGCTTTAGAGGTTTTAACCGGAACCATTTTAAAAGAACTCTATGAATTTCCGGTAAGTCCCCTGGAGATTGCTAAATTAGGCCAAAGCGCAGAGAATGAGTTTTGCGGTATGAACTGTGGAATCATGGACCAGTTTGCATCTGCCATGGGAAAGGAAGGACATGCTATCTTTTTAGACACCTCCACTTTCACCTATGAGTATGCCCCTCTTTCCTTAAAAGACCATAAGCTTGTCATTACCAATTCAAAAGTAAAGCACAGCCTAGTGGATTCTGCCTACAATGCTCGGAGAAGAGAATGCGAACGTGCCTTAAAGGACCTGCAAAAAGAACTTCCAATCCAATCCTTAGGTGATTTAAGTCCGGAAGAATTTGAGGCCCATAAGGACTTAATCCAAGATCCTATTTGTCAAAATAGGGGAAAACATGCAGTATATGAAAACCAGCGTACCATTTTGGCTAAAGAGGCCTTAACGGGAGATGACCTAAAAAAACTTGGTCTTCTCTTGTCTGCCTCTCATAAATCCCTTCGCTATGACTATGAAGTTTCCTGTGAGGAAATTGACTACTTGGTAGACCTGGCAATGGAAATACCAGGAGTCCTTGGAAGTCGCATTACCGGAGGCGGATTCGGTGGATGCACCGTTAGCATTGTTGCCAAAGATTCCCTAGACCAATTTCAAACAACTCTATCAAAAAAATACCAGGAAAAATACCAAATTCTACCAGAGTTCTATCTTGTGGATTGCGGACCTGGTGCTCATGAAATAAAATAATAAAATGGCCTTATTCTAGTGAACTAGAATAAGGTCATTTTATAAGTGTTTCTTTACAAATGAATACTCTTCCTTGGAAATCGGATGATTTGAAAATGCCGCCTGATTTAAAATTTTTAGGAATTTTTCAAACTCCAAAGGGTCTGAAATCTTTATTTTCTCCTGGGCTTGCAATAAATCTAATTGCTCTTTAAAATTAATTTTTTCATCAAATGCCGGATTATGTTTTTTATAAGCCTTACACTTCTTTTTATAATCCAGAATCAAGCGATCATTCATCGAAGCCCGGTGGTATAGCACCTGTTCTCTTCCCATCTTGATCAAAAGAATACCCAAAATCAAAGACAGGATAAGAAAGACAACCACAAAAAGCATAACGCCTGCAGTTTTAAAAATATTCTTTCCTGTTTCTTGAACCGTTGTTATTGCATCCGTAGAATTTGATTGATTTCCACTTGTATTGATCCTTCCAAAAAGGGCTTGAAGGAATGAACCGCCATAATAGTTTTCACTACTTCCCGGCGTAATATCCACCACCTGCCAACCATCGGTTTCATCATAAACCTCTACCCATGCGTGGGCACTAGCATCCGTTACATCTAGGGATACCATGACATTTTCAGAAAGGGGATTGTAACCTTTATAGAAATCTTTTGGATCTTCATCTAAACTAGCCAGATTCTCCCCGGAATTGCTAATGTCTACCCCATAACCTTCCACATATCTTGCGGGAATGTTATTATATCGAAACATCATTACTGCTGCCGACGCAAAGTGAACACAAAATCCCTTCTTTCCTACCCTTAGAAAATAATTAATAAAGTCCTCTCCCTTTGGGGTTGCTCCCGGGGAATAGGTATATGGAATATTCTCTTGATAGTAAGCTTCGATTGCCTGGGCTAAGTCCTTCCAGTCATTGATTTCACCATTTTCCCGAATGACTAATCCATTTCTTTCACAAAAAGTCTCAATCACTCGTTGATTGACTTCCGGAATTTCCAAATCTTCTTCCAGATAATCTCCCCTTGTTAAGTCTGCCTTTGCAACCAATTCTCCCATTGGAGTTAAACCAGATAATTCCCTTTTCCAGTCTGTAAGTTCCGGATAGTAGGTTACAATCTGATGATAGTAATCGTCTCCTTGCAGGACCACTTTGCTATCCTTGGCATCCGAATAATAGGGATAATACTTTTCTCCCTGGGGATTACTAACAGAACCTGAAGTAATGTCCTTAATATTCATCACAGCCTTTGCCGTGTCAACATTACCATATTCTGAATTTGCTTCCATCTCATATTCTTTTTTCTTCTTTTCCGTCTCTGCCCCTAACTGACTTCCCTCGCTTTGGTCTTTGGCAGGTTCCCAATAGCGGTCTTCACTGTTATATATATCTCCGGTAAATGACTTTAGGTAAATTCGATCCATGGTATATGGAACAAATTCCAAAATCAAATCGGTATTATAATCTAAGGTAACGGAATCAACTCCACCAAACCTTCCATGATTCATACCTCCGGAACTATTATACTGGTTAAATAGCCCTGCAAATCCTGACTCAGCTACCCTGGAAACAACTTCCTTCGTTTCATTTTTTAACTGATTTTTATTATCCATCGTTTGTAATATAGAACCACTAAAAATGCGATTTATAATAATAACTAAGCAGGCTACCAATAGGGCTACAATCCCGAACATTTGTCCTGTGGCCACAAAGGAATAGCGATAGGTAAACTGGAAGCTGTCCTCCTGTTTTTGAGGCTTTTTTCCAAAATGCCTTTTTTTCTTTTTCGGATGGTCAAAAATATAATCGTCACTTTTTAAGGCATAATTATTAGTTCCTCGCAGGATAAAGCTAAAGAATAACCCGGCTAATAAAAGAGCTAAATAATAAAAGGAAGATTTTAATTCCAAATAGGACGGGATGGCTAATAAAACAGTAAATACAGGAATTACTATGTAATAGCGCATATACTTGGTAATCCAAAGATGCGTAAAAATCGACAGGACAATACCAAGAAATATCAAGGATACCGTTACCGTTAAGGATTCATTATTAATAGAAATGGAATAGGTTTTTACACCGGAAAGGTCAAAATATTCCGAAGCCTGTTCAAAGGTTTGGTTTACCATTTCATAAAATCCACTGTTAATATAGGCACTAAAATATAATCCCATCCCGATTACTAGAATCATTCCCATCACATATGCAAGATCCTCTAAGAGTCGATTGTAGTGCATTAGGGCTATTAACATAGCAAATCCAAAAATTGCAAATTGAACTTGAATTTCATGATACTCGCAACCAATGGCACTGACATAGGAACCGGTTCCGCCACCCACTAAGGCATAAACTAACAGCCCCTTTAAAAGCAAGGTTTTTATACGGCTTTCTTTCGGATCATAAAACTGGTCCGATAATTCCACCCCGGGAATTATGACCTTCGGAATTTCTTCTTGTTTTTTTCGAAAAAGACCAAAAAAGATGGATTGTTTTACCTTCTCTTGCATTTCTCCACCCATAAAATCGCCTTTCTTAATACGTATTGTATACACTTTCTACTTTTGGACCGGTGGCAGCAACTGTTAAAAAGAGATAGGAAGGAATATTTTTATAAAAAACACCTACTAAACTCTTAATATTTTCCTGTTGATCACTGACCCTACTTTTAAACATATGATAAAAAATCTGTTCTACACCGGTATCATCATCATAATTAATACTTTCAAATTCCATACTATTATCATCCCACCAGATAAACTTGGCTCCCAGTCCGTTAGGTAGAACCTTAATCAGGCTATAAGTCATCTGTAAAATCAATTCTGTTTTTTCTGCTTCCCTTGAAAAATCAAGGACACAAATCAACTGTTCATCTGACAGATTGATTCTTTCCTTTACCATCTTAATTCCCTTTTTGGCAGAAATTTTCCAATGAATATCTTTGATTCGATCTCCTGGAATATATTCCCGAAGACCCGATACTTCAGAGAAATCATTGCCCTTCACATTGGTTTCTTCATTTTCAGAATAACCCAGGGTGGAATTTTTTATAATTTCCTTCATAATGGATTGATTCTCCGGCTTTGGTAACACCGTAAAAGAGCATTCCATATGATTTGAAATTTCTACGTCCTTATAAAGAATCGTTCTTTCATAAAGGCCAAGGGGATCTTGAATCTTTACTGCACTGATACTAACTGTCACCAAACCACAGCGCGTAAGGCTTAAGGGGATTTTATAACGTTCTTTTCCCTTCATTCGAATAGGTAAGGTTAGCTTCATCTCCCCCCGGTCGCCATAAAAGGAATTTTGAATGGATAAGGTTAACTGAGCTTTGAGACTCAAGGAATAATCGGGATTATAAATTTGAAGATAGCAATCTGTATTTTCTCCGATCAAAATACTATCTACCCCATTGTCCACAGAAAATACTGTCTTAGCTACAAGTCTCCTAAGATTTACCTCATCAAGAATCAAAAAAATCACAAGCAGCAATACACAAATCAGGTAAAAAGCAGTCCTAAAAAACCAAAAGGAAAGTGCTGAAACGAATAAAATAAAACTATAAAAAATCAGACGCAAGACATTGATTTTCTTTTGCATGACAGGATTCTCCCTTCTTTCCTATTTATTTCTTGGAGGTTTAATATCCTTTAGCAAAAGCAAGATGGCATCCTTCTCATCTAAGCGTTCCCCTCTTGCCCTGGCACTTAGGGCAACTCGATGTCCTAAAACATCTCCTGCCACTCCTTGTACATCCTCGGCTTGGACAAAATCACGTCCATCAATTACCGCCATAGCCTTCGCCATTCGCAGGAGGGCAATGGATCCTCTTGGAGAAGCACCCATAGAAAAATAAACATTATTTCTTGTTTCTTCTACAATCGTTACGATATATTCATAAATGGAATCATGCACATACATGTCATTCACTTTTTTTCTAAGTTCTCTGATATTTTCTAAATCCATTACCGGCTTTACATGGCTGATTGGATGCAAATGATTACTTTTTAAAATATTCACCGCATCCTGGTGTGACGGATACCCCATAGAAATTCGAATCATAAAACGATCCAACTGAGATTCAGGTAACATCTGGGTTCCGGAAGAACCATAGGGATTTTCTGTTGCAATTACCACAAATGGATCCGGCAATTCATAAGTGACACCATCCACCGTGGCATGACGTTCCTCCATAACCTCTAGGAGGGCCGACTGGGTTTTAGGGGATGTTCGATTGATCTCATCCGCTAAAAACAAATTGGTAAAAACCGATCCTTTATGAAAAACAAACTCCTGATTCTTATCGTGATACATAGAAAAGCCTAAAATATCACTTGGCAAAACATCCGGTGTAAACTGAACTCTTTTATAATCCATGGAAAGGGTCTGGGCAAACGCAGTAGCAAGGGTTGTCTTTCCAACCCCTGGAATATCCTCCATTAAAATATGGCCCTCTGCCAAAATCGCAGCCAACACCTTCCTTACAACTTCTTCTTTTCCTCGAATCACCTGGTTTATTTCATCTTGTAATTGATTCATCTTATTCATGATATTCTCCTTTCCAGGTTTTATACTTTCATCTTACGTAATCCTTTTGGGTAATGATTTTTCATAGTGGTGGAAACAAGTTTCCCCCATCCTAAGGAATATCCGTCAATACAGATCAAATACCAGCCGGACTCCCCTTCATATTGAAAGGTCTCCCCTTTTAAATACTGGTTGACTCTCGAATCATCTCCCTTTAAGTCACAAACCCTTACGCTCTCTTCTTTTTTCATGGCAAGTGCCAAGGCATGAGATGGTTCAAATCGATTCTTTTTCATCCTTCCAAGATGAAGGCCAGCTCTTTTTACCCTTAACCCTTCAAGAGAAACATGACCGGGAAGTAAAAAAACTTCATCTCCGAAAAGAACAAAGGAACCGTCTAAGGACATCTTTAAATTATTCTTTTCAAAATCCAAATATTCCTTTAATTCACTCTTTTTATAATAAATGGAAGGTCCCTGTTTTCCCTTCTTCTTAGACTTCCTCTTTCCTTCCTCCTCTACTGGTCTGTCCTCTTTCTCAAGAACTCCAAGAAAATGTCCCTCTCCCTTCAAATGATGTGGGAATAGACGAAGGGTATTTTTGGCAATATCCGGATCAAAAGAAATTCCTTCCGACATTCCGGATTGTTTTTTCGTTTTAACTAATCTTAAATCCTTATACTTCTCTAGGAAATAAGCTATATTTTCCTCATTCTCTTCTCTTGCAAAGGTACAGGTAGAGTAAACCAGTTTTCCTCCCGGTTTTAGCATTCCATAGGCAGATTGAAAAATCTCCTTTTGCCTTTTTGCACACAAAAGAACATGTTCCTTGCTCCACTCATCTGCAGCATTGTCATTCTTTACAAACATTCCTTCCCCAGAGCAAGGCGCATCCATTAAAATACGGTCAAAAGTCTCTTTAAAAAATGGCACAAGTTCCTCCGGAGCATGATTGGTAACTAAAGCATTCTTAATACCCATACGTTCCACATTCTCAGAAAGAATCCCAGCCCTTTGTCCATTTATTTCATTGGCAACTAAAAGGCCTTCCCCTTTCAGTGCCATGGCTATCTGGGTTGTTTTCCCTCCTGGGGCCGCACAAAGATCCAAGACCTTCATTCCCGGTTTCACATCTAAGTACAAAACCGGTGCCATAGCGGAAGGTTCCTGCAAATAATACAGTCCACCATGATGATAGGCATGAGCCCCTGGTCTAAACTCTTCTTCCCTATTCTCTACATAAAAACCATAGGGATTCCATGGAACCTCTGATAAGCAAAATCCCTTCTCTTCTAAAAACGCTCTTGTTACTCCCTTATTAATGTTTATCTCCAAACCATGATATCTTTTTCGGTCATAGCTTTTGATAAATTCTTCGTATTCATCTCCTAGAAGATCTTGCATCTCCTGTAAAAATTCTTCCGGTAACATATACTTCCTCACTTTTGCACAGTATATCTTTATTATACCTAAATTCCCACCTATCTTCAACAAGAACCCGTTCCCTTGTAATTTTCCTTAGATGTGCTATAATTCAAAGTAAATTTTTTGATTATAAGGAGGAGACTCATGAGTCAGCCAAAAATTTATATTGATGGAAGCGCCGGCACCACCGGTCTTAGAATTCAGGAACGTTTTGCCAACCGCAAGGACTTAACAATCCTGCAAATCCCAGAAGAACTTAGAAAGGATACCGAAACCAGAAAGAAATACATTAATGAATCGGATATCACCTTCCTATGTCTTCCGGATGCGGCTTCCATTGAAGCCGTATCCTTGGTAGAGAATGAAAACACAAGAATCATTGACACCTCCACCGCCCACCGTGTTGCTCCTGGTTGGGACTATGGATTTGCCGAATTAGACCCTAGTTTTCGTGAAAAAATCAAAACCAGTAAGAGAGTTGCAAATCCCGGTTGCCACGCATCCGGCTTTTTAGCGATCGCCTATCCTTTAACCAAGGGAGGCATTCTTCCTTTGGATTACCCTGTTACCACCTATTCCTTAACCGGTTATTCTGGTGGCGGAAAAAAGATGATTGCAGAATATCAGGATGAACATAGAGACATGGAGCTTGCCTCTCCAAGAGCTTATGGACTTAGCCAGAAGCACAAGCATCTTCCTGAGATGCAACTTTTAACCGGCTTAAAGAACCCACCAATCTTTACCCCAATCGTCGCAGATTACTATTCCGGTATGGAGGTCTTTTTACCACTCTTTACCAATCTTTTAAAGGGTTCACAGACCTTAGAATCTATCCATCAATACTTTACTGATTACTATAAGGATCAGCCATTTGTTCAGGTTCTTCCTTTGGGTCAGGAAAAAGAAACCAGAAACTTCTTAGGTTCTAACAACCTGAGCGGTAAGGATGGATTAGAAATACATATCACCGGTAACGATGAGCGGATCATGGTTTCCTCAAGATTTGATAATCTCGGTAAGGGAGCATCTGGAGCTGCAATTCAAAACATGAATATTATGTTAGGACTTCCAGAAGATACTGGTTTAAATTTATAAAATATTTTCCTCTTTTAAAAGTGCAAGAATCAATTCTTTTGACTGATCTCCATGGAGGATGGAATAAGCAATTCTTCCTCCCCTCCTACGATACCCCCTTTCAATGATTCCTGCCTTCAATCCCTTTGAAGTTACCCGCTTTCTGCTTTTTTTGCCATAGCTTTCATTCATTAAGTAGCCGTGTTTTAATAATATTTTATTAATTTTCACCGCAGATACCAAGTGTTCCCTGTGACTGTCATTAATAATCGAAGCTAATTCCGTGGCATTACAGGCCCCTAAGTCTACTTTCTTTTTATTATGAATTCTTGGAGTCTTTAATTTTATTTTTTCACTGGAAAGTTCCTCAGGACTTAGATGGTTCTCGTCTAGATAGGATTGAATAAAAAAAAGAAATTCATTACCATATTTTTTGATTTTCTTTTCTCCAAAACCATAAATAGATGAAAGATCAGCTAAGCAAGTCGGTACCTGAATACAAAGGTCAATTAAGGTTTTATCTCCGCAAATAATAAAGGGTGGCACATGATCACCTGCTGCCAGTTCTATTCGAAGTTCCTTAAGTCTTTGAAATAAATATTTCTGGTCATCTGAAAGGCCCAAATAAAAATTTTTAGCTTTCTTAGGCTTCTGGCTTTCAATCACCGGTAACCTTAGACCTATTAATTCCGGATCTTTCTTGCAATTACTACACCTGCCACAATCCTCTTTCCTTCTTTCTCCAAAATAATTTAAAAAATAGGATCTTAAACAAGTTTCAGTTTTGCAGTAACCAATCATTTGATTTAATTTTCTTTGATCATTTCTTCGGGCAGTTTTTATGTCTTCCTGACTTAAACTTTCCGAATATTGTTTATTTCGTAACAGGAACTGGTTAATTTTAATATCCATGTTTGAAAAAAATAAAATACACTCCCCATATTCCCCATCTCGTCCTGCTCTTCCCGCCTCCTGATAATAATATTCCATACTTTGAGGCATGGAATAATGCAAGACAAATCGTATATTGGGCTTATCAATTCCCATACCAAAGGCATTACTTGCCACCATAAGTTTCACTTCATCATAAGAGAATTTTCTTTGATTCTCTGTTCTCTCTTTATTTGTCATGCCACCATGATATTTTCCAACTAAAAATTCCTTGGTCTTTAAGAGGTCATATAATTGCTCCACCTGTTTTCTAGTGGAACAATAGATAATCCCGCTTTCCTCACCATGCTCCTTCAGATAAGAAAGAATGGCCTCTTCTTTTTCTTTTACCTTGTGTTTTTCTACCACTGAAAAATACAAATTAGGCCGATCAAAACCAGTGACCACAAGTCTTGGCTGATGTAAGGACAGATTCAAACTGATATCTTCTTTTACTAACTGTGTGGCCGTAGCGGTAAATGCCCCTATTACTGGGCGTTTCGAAAGTTTCCGGATAAAAGTTGGGATTTCCCTATAGGATGGTCGAAAGTCCTGGCCCCACTGACTAATACAGTGTGCTTCATCTACTGCAAGAAGGGAGATTTCTGCCTCCATTGCAAAGCTTAGGAAACTCTCAGTTAGGAGACGTTCCGGTGCTACATAAAGTAAGGTGTACGCCCCTTCCCTAGCTTTTTGTATGGTTTCACGATAGTCTTTCATACTTTGAGAACTATTTAAATAGGCCGCAGAAATTCCATTGGCACATAATCCCAAAACCTGGTCCTCCATCAGTGAAATCAAGGGAGATACCACCAAAGTTATTCCGTCCATACATAAAGCCGGAATCTGATAGCACAAGGATTTACCTGCACCGGTAGGCATAACGGCAAGAGCATCTTGCCCCGAAAGAAGAGACATGATAATTTCTTCCTGACCGGGGCGAAGACGCTCATACCCATAGTATTTTTTTAAAATCTGATTTATTTGATTTTCAAAATTCATCATTCTTTCATCTCTACCTCTTCTACCAGGAAGGAGCAGGCCTTAGCATCTGAACCATCTCCAAATACCAATTTTCCATTTCCATTTATCATTAAATACTTTCCTTTTTTACTAACGGATTCAAAGGAAACACCCTTTCCTGCCAAACCTTCTACTGTTTTAAAAGACTGAGATTTATCAAAATTTGCACTGGTGGCCTGAGCCAGGTTTGCCGTGGCTTGAGCCGCCGTCAGAAACAAACCAGGTTTATTATACGACTCTAAGGAAACCATATTCTCATCTTCCGGATCGAACTTTCCATTTTCTATCAGCCAGTAGGAATCTTCTATATTTTTATTCACCTTATTGGTAATTGCAATATTTAGATATGGATAACTATCATCGGAAGAAGAATTCTCAAAATGATTATGGGAAATAATATTTCCCTCTAAATCCTTTAATTGATATACACTGCTTTCTGTAATACCCAAGGCATTTTCACTTAGTTGTTCAATACTTCCGTCTTCCTTAAATTGGATTTTTGTAATATTGGCCACTCGCCTAAATCCATCCCCGCCAGTTAAACTACCATTGTGGTAGACAAAATAGGTTTCTCCTTTAAAATCAAACACCGACATATGGTTGGTGTTTGAGGTGGCTGTTGGTTCCATAATAGTCTTAGCCCCGGTAAAGCTACCTTCAAATAAGTCATCAATTCTAGCATAGGCCATCTTTTCTCTCCATCCCTGGGCATAGAAGAGGTAGTAATCTCCATAATAATTTTCCTCTTCATCCTGTCTCCGATAAAGCCATGGAGCCTCAGTAAATTCTTTCGGTGGAGTTTTTGATATAATATCCTTTCCAGGCCCAAAACTAATAGTTCCATCTCCATCTCGATCCTTTACGGAAATCATATCGGAATTTAATTCGCAAAGATAATTCTTTCCATTTCCCCAATAGAGATAAATGTGCTCTTCCCCGTCTACAGTTTCCATCCAAACCGTTGGATCAATATCGTTCCAGTCAGAAGTTTGATCCGTGGTGATGGCCCCTGAAACCAGTGGCTTTCCAATATCTACAAATGGTCCCTTGGGACTCTCACTAACGGCAACTCCAATGGACTGCTTGCCTTGAGACGTTTGATCCCAAGAACAGGTATAAATATAATATAAATCTTTTCCAGTCTCTGGATCCTTATGTTTTGCCACCTGTGCCGCCCAGGAAGAAGTATTATCCTTGGTCCAGGAAATATCTTCCGATTTTAAAACCACTCCCTCGTAGGTCCATGTTATTAAGTCATCACTTGAATAACACAGCCATTCCGGAATTACATAGATTCCATTGCCAGCGCTTGCCATGTCATGTCCGGTATAAAGATAAACCTTGTCTCCATCCACCAATACCGCCGGATCTCCCCCATAGGTTACATTGCCCTGATCATCAAATCCTGCAATGGGATTTCCTCTGGTACTTTTCTTTAGCACAAGCGGAGTAGCCTTCTCATCACCATCATTTTTTTTACTGCCCTCCTTGCCTGCGCAGGCGGAAAGCCCCACTGCCATAGCAAGTCCAAGAACAAGTGTAAATCCTCTTTTTAAATTCTTTCTTTTCATGTAAACCCTCCCAACTTAATCTCTTATTTCTAATTGTTCTAAAATTTCTGTCATCCTTTCTTCCGTTAGCAAATAATTCTTTTGGACTTCCTGTAATTTGCTATTTACTTTTTGAGTTCTCTCCATATCCTCTAAAAGTTCCCGAGAAGAAATTAAGTGACTACCATGTCCACGAATAATAATCTGTTCTAAACCATCTGAGGTAGCTACCGTAATATCATAGATTTTATGGTGTTCATGGGAAAATGATTCAATATAGGCATCCGCTGTCTGAGCCATCTTAGTAAAGACTACATGAATATTTTGGTAATCATAAGCCCTAATCTCATGGTTCTCCACACGGTAAGCATCAAAGACTAGGATAATTTCTTTTCCCAGGTATCCTTGATAGTTACAAAGTTCATCCATTAGTTTTCCTCTGGCTCCATCTAGGTTTTCTTTTGCTAATTCTCCTAGTTCTTTTGAAGCAAAAATCACATTATAACCATCCACCAAAAGATAAAGATTCTTTTTTAATTTTGGCTGATAAACCACTTCCTTTGGCTGATGAATACTTGTAGACTTACCATAGATTTTTTCCTTCTTTTTGTTGGCATTTCCGGCTCTCCTTAAGATTTCATCAATCTCATCTGTTCCCATGGCAAGATCCAGTTCCTGTACCATATTTTGAGGCGATACTTCTTCTTCCCGCTCCTTTTTATTCCAGGCCTCTTTGTCCTTTTCCTCCAAATAAGATGGCAGGTGCATATACTTTGGCACCTCATTCCAGTCCACATAAAAGCCTGCTCCATGGGAACAAAAAACAGAACCAGAAGGATGGCCTAAATCCGCCACAGGATCATAAGGATACTGTTCTAATACCTGCTTTGTATTATGACAAGGCCTGTAGCCTGCAAATTGTAATTCTAATCGTCCCTCTCCCCTAGTATAGGTGATTACTTCCCGGTTGTAATTACGAATTTCAGACACCGGTGCCTCTCCGGAAAGAACTGTATGATCCTGGGTTTGACTTAATACCTGACTGTTTCCTGACATTTGATCAATGTCTGTCATAGCCCTACCTACCGCATCATTTGGCAGCTCTAAATAAAACTGATAGTAAGGTTCTAACAAGACTCCTTTGGCTTGCATAAGGCCCTGGCGAATGGCTCGAATGGTAGCTTGATAAAAGTCTCCTCCCTCTGTATGTTTAATATGTGATCGACCACTTACTAAGGTCATCCTTACATCTACTAAAGGAGCATTTAGAAGGGTTCCTGTAAATTCCTCTTTTTCCAAGGTAGAAAGAACCTGCTTTTGATAATTATTACTTAATTGTTCTAAACTACAAATACTTTCTACCCTTCTTCCACTTCCAGATTCTAAAGGTGATAGCACAACATGAACCTCTGCGTAATGGCGAAGAGGTTCGTAGTGTCCCACTCCTTCCACGGTAGATTCAATGGTTTCTAAATATAATACCTTACCCTCTTCGAAGGAAATGTCATACCCAAAACGATCCTTTACGTTTTTTAAAAGGATTTCAATTTGGACTTCTCCCATAATCTGAACGGATAGCTCTTGCCCCTCCTTAGGAGCTACCACATGAAGGCTAGGATCCTCTTCCTCAAGGATCAAAAAATCTGAAAGTAACCTGGTTTGTGGAACTGATTCTGCAAGAACCTTATAGGTAAGTACCGGCACCAGCTCACTTTCCGTTTGATCCACAGCATCACCTAATCCCTGTCCAATATAGGAATGAGAAAGCCCGGTAAAACAAACCACTTCTCCCTGGTGTGCTTCCTTTTGTCCTTCAAATTTTTCCCCGTGATACCTTCGAATTTCATTAATTTTTTCTTCTTCTCCCAAAGCTCCGGTATTTACAAGATCCTTTACACAAAAACTTCCTCCTAAGATTTTTACATGGGTAAGTCGATTGTTTTGCTGGTCTCGGTCAATCTTATAAACCATGGCAGCCGGCTTGGTTTTCTCTTCAAATAAGCTAAATCGTTCAAGTAAGTCTAAGAGATTTTCTGTTCCTTCCTGATTCCTTGCAGATCCAAAAATCATAGGAAAGATTTCCCGATTCTTCACCGCTTTTGCAATCTCCTCATCTGTTAAATGTCCCTCTTGCAAAAAGTGTTCCATTAGGGGACTTTCACTTCCGTCATCCTTAGCGCCACTAAGAGCTAATTCCTCAAAAAAATCCCCCTCTTCTTGAGGTTGACCTAGCTTTGTAAAATCACAGATTCTACTGTCTAGTTTTTCTAAATCGGAACGAACCTTTTTCGGATCGGCATTTGCCAAATCCATCTTATTTACAAATATAAAAGCCGGAATCTGATATCTTTTTAAGAGTCTCCACAAGGTTCTTGTATGTCCCTGGACCCCATCACTTCCGCTAATAACAAGAACCGCATAATCAAGAACCTTTAGGGTTCTTTCCATCTCTGCAGAAAAATCCACATGACCCGGAGTATCGAGTAAGGTTAATTCAAGATGATCCTTATAAATAGCCTGGGCCTGTTTGGAAAAGATGGTGATTCCACGACTTCTTTCCATCTGATCAGTATCAAAGAATGTGTCCTTATCATCCACTCTTCCTAAGTGACGAATGGTACCACATTGATATAAAATACTTTCTGATAATGTTGTTTTTCCGGCATCGACATGTGCAACCATTCCAATCACTAATTTTTTCATCTTCTCAAACCATCCTTTTCTTTCGAGGGGGTTACCCATAAGTTAACGTAATTGTACGCTATGATTATGGAAAGTGTCAAATCATTCTCCTTTTATTTGAGATATTTTCATAAAATTTTCATTTTCATAGATTTTTTATGAAAATAATACAAATCCATGTTATAATTGTTTTACAAGATTTTATTTATACAATTCAGTAAGGAGGTAGTTTTATGGCTAACAAGTACGAAGGAACTCAGACTGAAAAAAACCTTCAGGCAGCATTTGCAGGAGAATCACAGGCAAGAAACAAGTATACCTATTTTTCTTCTATTGCTAAGAAGGAAGGATATGAGCAGATTGCAGAATTATTCTTAAAAACTGCTAATAACGAGAAAGAACACGCAAAGATGTGGTTCAAGGAATTAAACGGAATTGGTGATACCGCTGCAAACCTTGAAGCTGCTGCTGATGGTGAGAACTATGAGTGGACCGACATGTATGAAGAATTTGCAAAGACCGCTGAGGAAGAAGGATTTAAGGCTCTTGCCTTTAAGTTCCGTGCAGTTGCCGCAATCGAAAAGATGCATGAGGAACGTTACCGTGCTTTACTTCACAATGTTGAAACCGCTAAGGTATTTGAAAAGAGTGAAGTTAAGGTTTGGGAATGTAGAAATTGTGGCCACGTTGTAGTAGGCACCAAGGCTCCTGAAATTTGCCCAGTTTGTGCACATCCTAAGTCATATTTTGAAGTAAGAAACGAGAATTATTAAGATGCTAATCCCTGTGAGAAATCGCAGGGATTTTTTTATCCTTTGCTAAAAAGCATTCTCATTGTATCCTTACTGTTTTCATGGTATAATTAGCGTGAATTAGTAGTTATAACCCCTAATAGAAAAGAGGTTTGAAATGGGAACAAAAAAAAGAAAATGTAAAATATATGCCGTCCTTTGTTTCTTGTCCCTTTTTATAGGACTTGGTTTTAGTGCTTGTAGTACAAGTACTCCTTTTTCTCCTGAAAAGGCCAATCATAACAAGCCTTTCCTTAACCAGGAACCAAAAGATTTTGAAGCACTTACCGAAATCAAGGAAGGACAAAAAGATATTTATTTAATTCTTAAATATACCGACAACGAATATTTTAATGTAATAAAGGACGGTGCCATTGCCGCCGCTAATACTTATTCTTGCAATCTCTATTATAGCGGCACTGAAAACGAGAACGATTGTAAGGGTCAGGAGAAACTAATTAATACCGCCCTTTCTAGGGGAGCAGATGGAATTATGATTACTCCAAACGCTGCCGACCTACTTTCCGATTCCATAGCTAGCGCCCAAAAACAGGTCCCTGTAGTCCTTTTAGATTCCATTATTAACACCACCAATTACGAAGTTTGCTATATGACCGATAATTTAAAGGCAGGTGAAGACGCCGCAAGAGAGATGATTTCATTAATTGAGGACATGGGATATGACAGTTCCGACAAAGTCACTATTGGCATTGAAATCGGCTCCCCTTCCATTAACACTATTTCTGAGCGCCTGGCTGGTTTTTGTAATCTTTGGGAATCTATTGCTCCTCCAAAGTGGACCATTCTTTCTGAGGTAAAAAGTAATAATATGGATCACACGCAAATAGCCAAGGATATTGAAGGATTTATTAAAGATTATCCAAACCTGGTGGGGATTTTTTCCACTAACAAACGTTCCACCGATGGTGCTGCTACCTATCTGCTTGATAATAATATAAAAAACATTGCTCTGGTAGGTTTTGACTACTGTCCATCTATGGAAAAGATGATTACAGAGACTGATTCGGGTTACCATGCCTCTATGCTTTTACAGGACCAGTACTCCATGGGTTATAAAGGAGTCAATGCGGTAATCGATGCAATTTCCGGAACAAGCCACAATCAAAAATTTTTCGACACAGGATTGGTGATTGTAAATCAGGATACCCTTTTACAAGATGGAACCCAACAGATTCTCACTTATAACAAATAACAGAAGGAAATTGTCGTTATGAAAAATTTATCTAAAAACCTTCAAACAAAAGAGAATATTGTTCAGATGGATCTTGAGGGTGAAAAAAAATCACCGCTTCGTTTTCTGTTAATTTATATCTGCATTTTCTTATTAGGAATAACCGCTCTTTTGGTTACTATAACTATTTTGGTTCGCCGCCATGATAAACAACTTTCTTACGAGATTTGCAATCTGCAAACAGAAAAGATGAATTCATCCATCCGTTATATGACAGAAACCACCTATGATATGGCCAATCTCTTTGCCGTGAAGGACAACATTTCCTGGGAAGAGGAATATCAGGAGCTACTTAAGACAACGAAACATTCCAAGTATATTGGAATTGGTTTAATTGATGAGAAACGAAATATTTATGCCTCAGAAATTGAAAAAGAAGAATTTAAAAAATATAATTTACTTCAATTTACCTATAAATCAGGAAATATTTCCTTATCGGAGCCTTATCGTTCCTCCTCCACAGGTCTTATGGTATTTACGGTATTCGCCCGTATTAATAACAACACTTTAGAGGATGAGCCTGAAGAATCCTATCGTTTTGTCTTTATGACTTATCCCCTATCCGAAATCCAAGACATGGCAGATACCAATACCGCTTATCAAGATATTGAAATCTGGTTGGTGGAAAGTGATACCGAGAATGCCATTCTTTGTTATGGGGCTAACACTCATTCCATTGGAACCTGGCAAAACCTTAGACTCCTGAAAAAAAATGTTAAAACCTCAGATCAAGAAGCCTATGATAAATGGAAATTCAAGATACATGCCGGTGTTAATACCGCATCTCTTACCTATTCCCATAATGGCACCATCTATACCCAGGTATTTAAGGCGATTGATTCCATGAATCATTGGTATTTTGTAGTAAAATCACCAAATACCATCCTTGCCACAACCAGTCAGGAATTGTTAATTATTGTTTTGATTTTCTTCCTAATCTTTGCAGTTGCCAGCGGTATCTTTGTGGTATCCCTTTACCAAAAGGAAAGGTCTGAGAAGGAAGTGTTAAGAAATCTATCTACGAGAGATCCTCTGACCAATGTTTTAAATCGTCGTGCCTTTGAATATAATATTAACTGGTATATGAAACACGCCTCTAAAACCAATGGAGCATTTATTTTCTTTGATATTGATCATTTTAAAGAAATCAATGATACCTTTGGCCATGAAACCGGAGATCATATTTTGATAGAATTTTCCATGCTCCTTCGTGAAATTTTCAAAGAGGATTCCTATTTGGGACGTTATGGCGGAGACGAGTTTGTACTTTTCATCAAGGATTATAAGCAAAAGAGTGTCTTAACTACCAAGCTTATGCTCCTACAGGATTCCTGTCTAACCATCTTTCCAACGGAAGATGCAACGAATCTGGGAACACTTTGCTTAAGTTTTAGTGCCGGTATTGCCCAATTCCCTAAGGATGGACAAACCCTAAGTGAATTAACCAGTTGTGCTGACAAAGCCCTTTATCAGGTGAAGAAGAAAGGCCGTAATGGTTATCTTTGGTATAATAAAAAAGATCAATAAACAATAACCTCCTAACAGATTTTCTGGTTAGGAGGTTGTTTTCGTTTTCTATGATACCTTTTGCTTATTCTTTTCTCTTTTATCCCGTTCCTTCGTGTAATACCAACGGAAAATACTTGTGGCAATAATAATAAAGTAGCCTACAAAGCTTAAACGATGAGGCAGTTCATGTAAGAAAATCAAGCCCCAAAGGGTAGCAAATATTACTTGTATATAATCAAACACCGATAATTCCTTAGCTGGTGCATACTTATAGGCCGAAGTAATAGAAAATTGTCCTAACGCGGCACAAGATCCTGCCAATAAAAGGCAACCAATCTGTCTGAAACTCATAGCATGATAATCTATTAGTAAAAAAGGAAGGGTTACCAGGCATGAAAAAGCAGAAAAGCAAAATACAATCACTGATGTCCTTTCCTTTATCCTTCCTAAACGCCTTACAAAGACATATGCTGCACCGGCACCAATTCCTCCATAAAGTCCAATTAAGGACGGAATTAAGGATATATTATTTCCTGAAGGTCGAACGATAAACATAGCCCCTATAAAGGCCACTACAGTGGATATAATGTCTACATAATTGGGTTTTTCTTTTAATAAAGGAATGGATAAGAGAACCGCGTAAAAGGGAGACATCTTATTAAGCATATTGGCATCTGCAATTTCCAAATGATCAATGGCATAAAAATTACAAATCATGCCTGAGGTTCCAAAGGCACACCTCCAAAAGATATCCTTGAAGCTGGCTCTTTTTATATAAAATTTCTCTTGGGTTTTAAGCAAGCTGATCGTTGCAATGATTAAGGCTACAAAATTTCTAAAAAAGGTCTTCTGCATGGTAGGCAGGTCTCCAGATAATCGAACAAAAAAGGTCATTAGGGAGAAACCGATTCCCGCTAAAAAGATACATGCAATTCCTTTTTTTATATTTCCCTCCACTTGATTCATCCCTTTCTTTTTATCTTTCCATATTGGAAAGGCGCTGTCGTAATTTATTTAGCAAAACTCGTTTATTTCCACTCCACTTAGGAGCAATCAAAAGATTCTTTGGCCCGTCCCCAGTTAATCGGTGAATCACCATGTCCTCTGGCAATCGCTTTACACATTGGCAGACAAGGTCTATGTATTCATCCATATGAAACACATGAAAAGGATTCGTTTTATAAATTTCTCCTAATCTAGTTCCTTCCAACACATGAAGCATGGCAAGTTTAATTCCCCAGGATCTACTTGCTACATAATCTACACTTTCAAGCATATCTTCTACAGTTTCACCTGGAAGCCCTAAAATCAGATGAGTAATTGTTTTAATTTCTCTTTCCTTTAGATTCTTTATAGCATCTTCATAATCTGAAAGGGGATAACAACGGTTAATCATATCTGCCGTCTTTGGATGAATGGTCTGAAGTCCCATTTCTACCCATACCGGTTTCATTTGATTTAATTCATCTAACAGTTCTAAAACCTCTGGTCCAAGACAATCCGGCCTTGTAGCTATGGAAATAATTGCAATATCCTTGTGATTTGCCGCTTCAAAAAAACATTCTCTCAAATAATCAATTGGCCCATAGGTATTGGTAAATGCCTGAAAATAGGCAATATAATGGGGTCTCTGATCCTTAGGGTCCAGGTTTAATTTCTTTACCACCCTAGTTTTTCCCTCTTCAATTTGTTCCGTTACAGATTTTTTATGATCAGAAGCAAAATCCCCAGAGCCACCTTGTGAACAAAAGATGCAGCCTCCCCTGCCCTTAAATCCATCTCGGTTTGGACAAGAAAGGCTGATGTTCAAAGAGACTTTATACATCTTATAGCCAAAGATATTTTTTATATAATCATTAACTTTTAAATATTTCATGGGTCCTCAATTATTTACTACTGATTGGTTAAACGTTTCATATCCGCAGGGCTTAAGTCCAAGGGAACTTTAAATTCGATTCCGTCCTTTCCAATCAGACAAGGTAGTGAAATTGCTTGATTCTCTACTCCATACTCCCCTTTTGCAAGTGAGGATAGGGTAAATACTTTTTTGCTGTTAGAGATGATAGCCTTACAAATCGTCCCAACGGTCTTTGTAATAAGATCAGCACCCACGTTTCCTTCTCTTACCACACTTTCGATTTCTTCCAATACTTCTTTATAATGAAACTTTCCTCTCATTTGAGCAAAAGTATCTAATTCCACACCTGAAATCCTTACTTGATCCCAAGGAATAAAAGCGTCTTTTCCTTTTAAACCTAAAACATATGCATTTATTTCCTCTGGGTTAACTTGGAAATAAGCTGCTAGTCTTTCTTTCACATAAATCGTATCTGCCGCCGTTCCCAGGCCAAATACCTTTCCCTTTTCACAAGGAAAACATACCTCTGCCTGAGCGGTCAAAAAATCTACCGGAGTTGCAACAATAAAAATCTGTCCCCTAAAATTCCCCTTCTGTATTTCTTTTAAGTTTTCCTTCATCCAAGAGATTTTCTCTTCCAATTCCAGATTTCCTGCAGTAAACACCACAAGAGAGGCATCTTCTAAATCCTTGCGGTCTCCAAGGACGGTTTTCATATCCTGATGTAAGCTTCCAAAGGAAACACCTGATTCGCTTCCTAGGAAGGCAACTTTTTTATTTTCCACGTCTGATACAAATACCTTTGTTTTTTTCATAATTATTCTCCTCAGTCTTTTTATTTTCTCATAACTCTAAAATGATTTTATCACAGATTCCAAGCATCATGATTCCGAAAAAGACCCCTTCCCGTTAAAGTAATTCAGCAATTCCCACAAGAAGGACCCTATCCTCCCTGATTTTAAAGTGCAAGTCCCATCTTCCGTAAGACATCCCATAAACCTGATCCGAATCCTTTTTATAGGCAGGCCTAGGATCCAAGGAAAGAACCTCCTGAATGGTCTCCCATTCTTCCTTAGACATGAAGGAATCCACCTTTACGCCCTCCCCTATTTCTACCTGCAAACGTTTTTGAGTTCCGTCCGCAAATCCCCCTACTGCATCCGGAATAGAGTCTGCAAAGGGAATATAAGGTTTAATATCAAGGATAGGGCTTTGATCCATCATATCTCCCCCACTTACTAAAAGTCTTTTTTTTCCATCCACTTCCTCTATTCCTTCTAGTTTTACCACTGTCATAGCTATGTGATTGGGGCGAAAAGGAGACCTGGTAGCAAAGACCCCCATTCTGATATTTCCACCCAATCTTGGAGGACGCACCGTTGCATGAAATGCCTCCCCTTCCCTCACGGCCCGAGAAAATTGCCAAAGAATCCAAAGATGTGAAAACCCCTCAATCCCTCGGAGCGCATCCGGATGATCATAGGGCGGGTTCAATATAATTTTACTAATCGTTTTTTTATCTAATCCACTTTGTCTAGGTACCCCAAATTTACTGTGGTAATCATTCCATATATAGCCGATTATTTCCATCTTATCCCTCCTTATTTCCTTGTGATTTTCTCATGTTTTGACCTATTTGTCAAAAAAAGGTTAGTTCGTCTAACTTACAAAAGTTTCACATAACTACTATACTTTTAATTTTGAACGTGTTATACTTAAAAAAATATAATTCTTAGGATTAAGAGGAGGTATGTCATGCATTCATCAAAGGAATCTTCTGAAGATTATTTAGAATCTATTCTTTCCTTGGGAGAAATTCTTCCTGTTGTTCGAGCCGTTGATATCTCGAATGATTTAGGTTATAAAAAATCCAGTGTTAGTATTGCCATGAAAAAACTGAAAGACAATGGCTATATTACCGTTTCTCCACAAGGTTATATTTCTCTTACTGATTCCGGAAGAGAAATCGCTGAAACCATTTATGAACGTCATAAATTTTTAACCAGATTATTAATGACTTTAGGTGTGGATGAATTAACTGCTACCAACGATGCTTGTAGAATCGAGCATGTAATTAGTCCAGAAAGTTTCGAGGCCTTAAAAAATTTTATTTCCAAGAATGTAAAATTAGTAGACGAACCTGACCATTATTAAAAAAGGTGCTGTAAAAAAAAGAAGGAAACAGAACTGCATTGGCAATGACCAATGCAGTTCTGCTACTTAAGGACTTTTTTTACAGTCCCTTCTTTATTTGTCATAATCATCTAAAAAATTATATTTGATTCCATCCTTTTGATAACCAAGAACCGTGGCCAAATTTACATTATGCATTGCATTGAAGATGTTACTTTCAATTACATCGCTGGTATTTCGAAACTGCTCGATCAATGCCTTCATTTCTTCCCTTTTAGAGATACTTGCCTCCTCTTGTGCTGCACAGGCCTCTGTAAATCGACAGGCACATTGAATAAAACGTAAGCCATTATAATCTCGAAAGGCCTTTATATCCTCTTCCTTAATTAGATACATTGGCCGAATCAATTCCATTCCTTCAAAATTTTGACTATGAAGCTTGGGCATCATGGTTTCAATTTTTCCGGAATAAAGCATTCCTAATAAGGTGGTTTCAATTACATCATCAAAATGATGGCCAAGGGCAATCTTATTACATCCCAGAGCCTTCGCATGAGAATATAAATACCCCCTTCGCATTCGGGCACATAAATAACAAGGATTCTTATCAATATCTGCCACCGTATCAAAAATCTCTGTATGAAACACCGTAAGAGGAATTCCAAGCACCTTGGCATTCTGTTCAATCAATTCCCAATTTTCCTTGTTGTAACCAGGATTCATACATAAAAAGACCAGATCAAAATGGTACTTCCCATGTCTTTGAATCTCTTGTAAAAGTTTAGCCATTAACATAGAATCCTTGCCACCTGAAATACAACAGGCAATCCTATCCCCTTCTTTAATCAATTCATAACGGGTAATGGCCTTGGTAAATTTACACCAAATACTCTTACGAAACTTCTTAATAATGGAACGTTCAATTTCTCGAATATGATCCTCTTTTTCTTCACTTAAATCCTTGTCTATGACATAGGAATATTCTGCCTGTCCTTCCAGATTCTCCATGGAAATTTGTTCATTCATTAATTTAAACCTCTAAAATAATCAAAATTTCCCCCACCATCAAACACTGCTGCACCACTATTAATCGTATAGTAATGGTTTACATTCTCTACACAAGCATAAAAATACTTTCTAGCATCCTTAGCATAAGAAGCAAAAATCTTAGCATGGAAATTAATAATATCTCCATCTTTTTTAATAAAACGGAAGTCGATGACCGAACCGTTGTATCTTTGCTCAAAGGCCTTCTTAAAAGATTGTAAAATTGGCTGCCAATCCGCTGGATGAATGTGCTTCCTGCTCACCCGATAATAGGGATCGTTCCGGTCATTACATCCTACCATAAGATAATAGGTATCACTTGCCTTAAGAATCTTTAACTCATCCTGATAAAGTTCCATCTCTACCACGGATCCAAACAAATGATTTAGCATCAAATCGTTATAGATATGATCGGTAAAGAACTCTTGAATCCGGTAGCTGTCTTTCTCCACAACCTGCTCCCGTTTTGTATCAATATCTTCTTCTACCTTAATTTTCTCTTCATATTCATCTACCACCATAGATCGGAAGAAATAAAATCCCTGGGCATACCTACAACCCATCTGGGTTAAATAGCGCACCTGCTCAGCCTCTTCTACCCCCTGTACAACCACTGGTAAGGACATCTGTTTTGCCAAATTTACCATAGTCTCAAGAATTCCAATGCCTCTTCGATCCTCAGAATTACCTGCTTTTAAATCTAAGGATCTTGCATCAATCTTAATTACATCCACATTAATATCCCTTAAAAGATTTAAAGAAGAGTAACCACTTCCAAAATTATCTAAAAATACGCGAAATCCATATTCTTTTAATCGATTGATTGTCTCCCTAATCAGATTGCCCCCCTTTACATAGGCACTTTCAGAAATCTCAATATCCACCAGATTAGCTGGAATATTATGTTTTTCAATCAATTCCTTGAAATATTCCGGAACATTAATTGCATATACATCTGTCAGAGATACATTCACAGATACCGGCAAGGAAATCCTTCCCTTGTCCATCCAACGTCTTTGCCATTTGCAAACTTCCTCCCAGACATAGGTATCAATCCTTGTAATAAACCCATTCTTTTCTAAGACCGGTATAAATACACCCGGATAAATCAATCCATCATTCTTACTGTTCCATCGAACAAGCGCTTCTCCTCCGATAATCTTACCAGAAATCATATCACACTTTGGCTGAATATAGAAATGAAACTCTTTATTCTTAAAAGCATATTCTAAGCGATTTAACATCTTGATATCTTGTTCAATGTTCACAGACTCCCTTGGATCATAGACGGCATAACGTGTCATATAGTTATTCATGGATTTTTCCAAGGCTAACAGGGCACGATCATACATAGCAACCGGGGCAAGATCCACATCTTCACGAATGGCCCGATAAATACCATAAGCTGGCGTAAATCCCAGTTCGATGCGAATGGCCTCTAATGACTCTTTAATATCACGAATCAAACCATGTATTGAATCCCAATCCTCCTCCATCATAACTACAAAGTTATCAAGACCAAAGTATCCCACAAGGGCATTCTTTGTTTCTTTCACTTTTAAGAGACAATTTCCTACCGTTTCCAAATACTGATCACTAACAGAAGCTCCGCTCCATTCACTAAGCAACTTAAAATAATCATTATGCATAGCAATCAGCACTGGTGATGCGATACTATTGTCTTCAAAATAATGCCGTAACCTTTGATCTGCATTCTCATAAAATTCATCTTCTACCATGAGACCCTTTACGGGAATCTTTCTCTTTTCCAAACGATCTTTTGCCTGGAGTCTTGTGAGCAACTGCTTCTGATTTTCAAATAAAGCAAGCGTTGCATTCACACGAAGTCTTACCACGCGTACATCAAAAGGTCTTGTAATATAATCAATTGCCCCTAAGGTATAGGCTTTTTCAATTATCTCCGGAGAATTCTCAGCAGAAATCATAATCACCGGAATATGATCAATCAAATGCAATTGATTCAATCGTTCCAAGGTTTCAAAACCATCCATCTTAGGCATCATAATATCCAGAAGAATCAAATCGATTTTTGAATTCTCCTGTAGCTTTTCAATTGCGGATAATCCATCTTCAGCCTCAATAATTGAGTAATCTTCCCCAAGCATCTCAATTAGAATCATTCGATTCATCGGTGAATCATCCACGATAAGAATTTTTTGTGTAGTATCCTCTCCCATAACTATCTCCATTTCTCCTATTATGAAAATCACTATCCATCTACTTCTATATACTTCTTATAGGATTGAATTGCACCTATCGTATCTTCATATGCACTCTGTACATCTGGTAATAGCAGTTTGGCCGATTCCATATCCTTGCTACGAAGGGCTTCCGTAATTTGATAGGTGGGTTCATACAATCCCCGTAAACTTAAATTTTGGCATACTCCCTTTAAGGTGTGAGCTCCTAAAAAAGCCATATCTACATCCTTCTTTTCCATGCCCTCTAAAAGTGTCCGATAAGATGTATCATCTAAGAACATAAGTAAAAAGCGTGATACAAGTGCCTCTCCCATTAAACGGGACCTTGCACTCAAATAGTCCCCATTACATGCAGCATAGCACTCTTCTAATGTCATAAAAACCTCCCTTAATTATACAAACCATGGTTCCGAGTAGGTAACGGATCCATTGCCATTTTCTGACAAAATTCTTGCCTTAGCTCCATTAATCATGGTCATCTGAGGCCCCTTATGTCCGATATCTGCATTAAAAATAATCGGAACATTCAACCTCTCCAACTCGTAAAGAACGCTTTCTTCATAGCTAATATCCTCAAAACTATTATAAAACATTGGTCTACCGAAAATAAAACCCTTCGTTCCCTTAAACCATCCCAGTTCCTTTAAGTGCCAAAGTTGCATAGGTAAATCATCACTATTCGTACTAAAGGATTCTAGGAACCATATAATTCCATCTCCTGCATACTTGTTGATAAAGGTTTTGGTAGCATCGTACTTAGTTCCTGCCAGATTTAATAATACATCTAAACATCCTCCTATCAAACGACCGCTCATCTCAATCCGGCTTTCTCCCCTGGCATTCACCCATCTGGTCTCCTCATCCAGTTGATACCCCTCTAAACCAGTCACCTTATCAAAAAAACCACTTTGGTGTTTTAAAAAACCATGCTGTACCCTGGTTCTTCCACGAAGCAAATCATAATTTTGCTTCACACTGTCATCCCAGACCTCCATACCATAATCTCCAAAGTTTGCTCCATAAGCTGTTGCCACGTCATACTTGGTAGTAATGGTATATAAAAGTCCTGTGTTATCCGAATAGCCTTGAATCCACTTAGGATTTCTTTTTAAAGCTATATAATCTACATAGGGAAGCATCTCATAAAGAAACTTTCCTCCCTTGGCAGAATAAATTGCCGATACATTGGGTCTTGCAAACAATTCATTCAATTCCCTAGCTCGAATTTCTCCGATGGCACTAGAACCATTGGGAAGTGAGTAAAATACATGTCCAGTAAAAAAGACATCATTCCCTGTCTCTTTTAATTTCCTTGCACCGTTACGAAATCTTTTTATATCCAGCTCATCTGAAACACCATCTGAAGGTGCTGTAACAGCAATCACTGAGCCTTCCTTAATTTTTTCAGGAAAAATCATTCTGCTTCCTCCTTCCGATCCTGGTCTCAATCACAATTCAATGGTTTTACCAAAATTTGTAGAATAGATTAGAATTCTAACTACCTTTTTTCCTGTCATCTTTTCAATCGCTTCCGCATAAAGTTGAAGCTGCTTGCGATAACGATTCACCAAAGCATCCTCTGTCTTTACATAATCTGTCTTGTAATCTACGAGAACGATTCCCTCCTCATTCTCATAAAAGACATCTATTTCTCCCTGAACAAGAACCATCTCATCCTCTGATACCCCTTCTTTTGCACGACTTGCAGGAACCTGCATTACAAAAGGATGTTCCCTGTACAAACGGCCTTCTTCCTGGGCTTTTTTCATCTCTAAAGCGAGATCTGACTCTAAGAATTTTTCTATAATATCCGGAGAAATATAGGAGGCCGCAAGCGGTGTGATTTCAGACCTACCTACTATTAATGATAGCAATTCTGCTGGATTTTTACAAGGTACATTCTCCCTATAATCAATCAATTCAAACACCCTATGTATCGCCGTTCCCCGCATCGTTGCAATGGATTCGGTCACCCTTTCCTCCTCTTTCATAAAAGCAGGCAAATAATCTTTTGTCTGCTTTTCATGAAACAATCGTTCAAAGCTTGCTTCCCCTTCCTCTAACTTCTCTATGGCCGCATGCTTAATTTCACTAACGCTGTATTTTCTTGCGATGGAAAGACTAGATTCATATGGATAGGTATAATCTATAACCTCTTTTAATTTTTCAGAAAAAGCCTCATCAACCGGAACATTTTCCTTGAATTGAAGGAGTTTTCTCATCTGAAATTCCCGGTCTTCCCCCTTCACCAACATTCCCAACACATATTCCGAACAATCTATACTTGTGGTTTCAATCAGGGAATTTGGAAGATTTGCCCTTAAAATCCACTGCAAGAAGGAACCTGCCCCCTTCCTTTCCTGAAAGGAAAGCATCGTATCTTCGTAGTCTTCCATGATCTCTTCCACCTTCTTTTCCTTTTTCATTCCCACCAAAAATAGCTTTTCTCTTGCCCTAGTCATAGCCACATAAAGGACACGAAGCTCCTCTCCTATGCTATCTAAGGCTATCTTCTGGGAAATAATTTTCTTCACAAGGGTACCGGACTTGGTTCTTTTCTTTCCATCCCTAGCCTCAATGCCAATTCCATAATCTGCATCCATGACTAAGGTGTCATTTTGATCCATTTTATTAAATGATTTATCTAAATCCGCCACAAATACCACTGGATATTCCAGTCCCTTACTTTTATGAATGGTAAGTAAGGAAACCGCATTGTGATTCTCCCCTAAGGCGGCTTCCCCGTAGTCTACGTTATAGCTTTGAATCCGTTTAATATATCTGGTGAACTGAAAAAGTCCATGGAAGGAAGTTTCTTCGTAAGTAGCCGCTTTTTCCTTTAAGACAAACAGATTTGCTTCTCTTCGCTCTCCTCCCGGCATGGCCCTTACCTGTTCCAAATAGCCTGTTTCTCGATAAATCATAGAAAGCAATTGGTAAATCGAGTAATGCTTTACAGCCTCTCGATGCTTACTATAAAGTTTTAAAAATTTCCCACATTTTTCCTGAAGATCCTTCTCTTCACCATCCTCTAAATACTGACATAAGCGATTATAGTAAAATGAATTTTCACGAGTATTAATTTTCAAAGTTGCCAAATCCACATCACTAAAACCACCGATGGGGGATTTTAAAACACTGGTCAATTCCAAATCCTGAAGGGGATTATCTAAAATATTTAAATAATTTAAAATTGTTGTTACCTCAAGGGTAGAAAAATATCCCTTCTTATTTTCCGCGGAAAGAGGCACCCCTGCTTCCTCAAAAGCTTCTGTAAAATATTCATTTTTACCAGAAGCAGTACGCAATAAAATTGCAAAATCCCCATATGTAACATCTCGATTACATTTACTTTCCTTATCCATCACCTGGAATTTTTTATTGACCATGTCCTTGATTTTTTCTGCAATCAAACGGCCTTGCGCCAACATCTTTGCTCTTATTTCAAAGTCTTCCTCTTCTTTTATGGTAAGAAGAAGTAACTCCGTCTTATTGCTTTGTCCCTCTGGAATTGGGGGATAATCCGCCTGCGCATGAAGGGCATGTTCCTCTGTATAAGTAACATTACCTATACTCTGATCCATAATACGATAAAAAAGTGCATTACAGGTATCTAAAACCTCTTTCCTGCTACGGAAATTTTTATCTAAAACAATCGTTACCTGTAAATCCTTATCGTCCCTATTATAACGCGGATAATTTTTAAACTTTTCCATAAAAAGTTCCGGTCTTGCCAAGCGGAAACGATAAATACTTTGCTTTACATCACCCACCATAAAAACATTGGGTTGGTCTGTATCTACCTTGGAAATGCTTCGAAGGATTTCCTCTTGGAGCTGGTTGGAATCCTGATATTCATCAATTAAAATTTCATCAAACTGTTCCGATAATTCCTTAGCTACCAAACTTGGCTGCAATTTTCCATCCACCTGGTCCGTTAAAATTTCTAAGGTGTATCGTTCAATATCCGAAAAATCCGCAACCTTCTTTTCTTCCTTGGCTAATTTTAAATTTTTAGAATATTTTTTTACAAGAAGAATTAGTTCCTCAAGATATTTTCCGCCGATTGGGAGATATTTCTTTACCTCTTCTTCCGACTGAACATATAACCCTTTCGAAAGTTCCTTGTCTATCAGATTCTTAATCTGTTCTTTTTTATTTTTATAGTAACTCTTTTCCTCTACATCAATTCCCTTTTTCACCCTGCAGGTAGTAGTTTGCTTATAGTTGCTTAACATCTTATATCTATTTTCATAGTCCGATGTTTCAAGCAAAGCGTTTACAAAATTTAAGTCCTCTACAATTGCCTCCTCATATTGAGAGCAGGTGGATAAGGTACTATTCCTACAAAAAGAAATTAAATCCTGACACATCTCCTTACAGTCTAACAAATAAGCATCTGCAAGATTATTTAAAAATTTCATAAACCTGTAATTTTTTGGGGTTAAAGGACCATGGTCCCTATAGTCTAAAAGAGCCTGGTCCAGCCATTGATCCGGCAGTGGAAAGACCTGAATATAGTGATGAATTTTTTTAATATAATCTTCTAATTTATCTTCTGAATTTTTTGAAACAAAAGCTTCCACAAAGTCAATAAAATCATCCCTGGAGTCCTTGTATTCTTCTTCAAACAGATCTGCCATCACCTCTTCTTCAATTAAGGTTAACTCCCCACTTTCGGCCACACGCACCGAAGGATCTAAATCAATCACATCAAAATAATTACGGACCACCTCATTACAAAAAGAATCAATAGTCGTAATATGGGCATTATGAATATACGTCAACTGTTTTTGAAGATGAAGGTTTTCCGGGTGTTCCTGGGCCTTCTTGTTAATGGCCCGGTAAATTCTTTCCTTCATTTCTCCTGCAGCGGCTTTTGTAAAAGTCACCACCAGAAGGCGGTCAATATCTAACGGATTTTCCTTTCTGGTTACCTTGTCTATAATATGTTCTACCAACACGGCAGTTTTTCCAGAGCCTGCCGCTGCGGATACTAAAACCTCTCGGTGAAAAATATCAATCACCGATTGCTGTTCTTTAGACCATTCCATCTCTTACTCCCCCTCTTCCTTTTTCAACTGTTGGCTAATCTTATCCCAAAATTCTTCGTTCTTCATGTTTTCTAAAATCCGATACTTGTTATATCTTGGGTCGAATTGGCAAATGCCCCTATAGTGGCAGTAATCACAGGCATTCTTATTATTCCCGTTAGAATAAGGATTTAAATCAATCTTTCCCTGATTGATTTCTTCCCGCATATTTTCCGTCTTCCATTTCACATAGTCAATTAAATCCTGAAATTGCTTTTGGCTTGCATTCATTGAAAATCTATCAAATTTTTCATCTTTATTTTTTTTGATTGGAATAATGGAAGAAGACACACCAGGACTCATTTCCTTATCCAAGGCCTTTAAATTTTTTTCATTGTCATTCACCAATCCGGAAAGTTTAAAGTTTCTTAGATATTTTTTTTCATCCTCCCGCTCTTCCTCAGATACAAAAGGATCTTGGATCCTATAATAAAACATACCACCTGGAAGAACCTTCTTTTTTTGACTCCTTGATTCTAATTCTATGGTATCTGCCAGGTAAAGAACCAACTGAAGTTGAAGACCATAAAACGTGTCTGTTAAAGAAAACTCCTTGCTTCCACTCTTATAATCAATCACCTTTACATAAAGATCCTCATCCTCCTCAAAGAAATCTACTCGGTCGATTCGTCCATTTTTCGTTTTCTTTTCATGATAAGCCACATGATAGGAGCCTGCCTCTTCCTGTTTTAAAAGAACCCAAAGGGTTTTCTTTAAAATTCGAGTCATACGTTTTATAATAAATTCATTTCTTCTTGAAGCATAAAGTGCAGTCTCTTGATAATTTTCAGTCACCTGCTTCATGGCCTCCTCTACTAACTCAGACTGAACATCTAAATTCAAACTATCCAGGCCAAGCTTCTTCTTTTGAATCATCTCTGTAATGTAATCTAAGGCATCGTGGAACATATTTCCTGTATCCTTTGGAGAAATGGTATATTCCTGTCGTTCCGCCAACTGAAGACCATAGGTTAGAAAATGCTTATAATAACACTCTGCAAATCGTTCCAGTTCTGTTACCTTGCTGTCTTCTGCATGAAACAATCGTTTGGCTAAACTCTCGTCTAAAGGCATTGGCTGGTTATAATAATAAGCACTTTCCACCAGTGACTTTACATGCTCCTTTTCCTCTTTTCTGAAAAAGAGTTCTTTGTAAAGAGTATTAAAGGATGGGTCTGAAAGATTCATTTCCGTTTCCCCGGCCTTCTCACAAAGCATCTTTGCCAGATACTCTCTTGCGTCAGCCTTAGAGGAGATTCCTTCCAAACCCTCCTTGATAAAATCTTCTTCTAAAGATGGGAACAGACCTTTTAAAAGAGAGATCAGATAGGAAGGGGACTTCTTGTCACCCCCATTCGTTCCAGACGCATAAGACACAAACAGCCTATTTTTAGGTTGGGTCAAGATGCGATAAAGATAATACTTTTGTACAAAAGCATCCTTTCTTGCAGTATCTGCTAATTCAAACTCATTCTCCTCTAAGAAAATACGGTCACTTTCAGAAAGAATTCCCATGGATTCCTTTTTCTTAGGAATCACTCCCTCATTTGCACCAACCACAAATAAGACCTTCACCTCTCCTAATCTGGTTCTAGTAAGGTCACCTACCACAACCTGGTCCTGAGTTAATGGTAAGGTTCCGATCTTACACTCCTCAAATCCAGAAGTTAAAATATCTTCAAACTCTCCTAATTTCATATACTCGTCCCCTGCAAGAAGGGCCAACTGGTCAAATAAATTTAAGAGAGTTCCATAAATCTGACTATATTCCTTGTCTAATCCAAAGTCTCCATTATCCCGAAACGTTTCTGCCATTTGATCCAATTTTTGTGGCACCTTCAAACGAATCAAATGTAAAACAATCGCTTCCAGCCATTTCTTCACCGGCTGTTTTTTTGAAAGTTCCTGGGTAATCTCATCTACAGACTCAAAAAAACATTCTCGGTAGGTATCAATATCCCCTAATTCCGACTCTGTAAATACTTTTTCTCCATAGGTGAATTCCTTTCCATACATGGACTTTCCCCGTACGCCAAAGGCTAAAATATAATTTTCTAAAAGGTCAATATCTCCAGATTCTAAGTCCTCCTCAAAGCCACATCTAAGATATCGAAAGACCGATTCATAAGAAAAATCATAACGAACCATCTCGATTAAGGCAAGAATTCCATTTACCAGGAAAGAATGGAGAATCTTTTCCTTATGGTCGATAAAGGCAGGGATATTTTCCTTTTGAAACACCTGGGTAAAATCCCGGTAATACGCATCTAAATCCCCTGTTACAACGGCAAAATCTCGATAACGATACCCCTCATTACTTCTCACATATTTCAAAATGGTGTTTGCAACAAAATGAGCCTCCCTTTCAGGAGACGCAGCCACATGAATGGAGATTTGCTTACAGTCCCCTTTGGAAGCCTGTTCCCCGTAGCGAAAGATATGCTTTGCCAAAAAGTCTAGATCCTCTTCTTCCCCTTGGCTTTCCATGATTCGATCTTTCTCTACCAAAATGGCATGCCTCTTTGTGATTTCAAGAAGTTTATTCTTTACCTGACCACTCATATAGAACAGTTCATGAGGTGCAATGGATGATTCCTTCATATCCTCTGGTTCCATTGTTAACACAATGGTTACCTTTTTTGCATGAAGGAGTAACTGCTCAATCACCCGGTACTGAATTGGAGTAAATCCGGTAAATCCATCCAAAACAAATTCTGTATTAGGAATACTTTTCGAATCCTTAATGGCCTTGCAAAGAAGGTCTAAGAGTTCTTCACTGGTAATCTCATCCTCTCCTAGGCACTTTAAAAACTCCTTATACACCTCAGACAGTTCCTTCAGTTTTCGGTAAAGATTTGGTCTTTTCTCACTGGTCCTTGCCATAGCAAGAAGGGTCTTTCCTGTAATATCATATTGTAAAAATTCAGAAATAGAGGACTTTACCTCTGCCACAAAACCAATCTTCTTGGCTTTGCTTCCAAGCAAAGGTAACTCCTCCTTTTTTTCTTCTAAAATCTTTCGCAATATCAGATTCTTTCCCGTATCGTCCAATACCCTTGGCATCTCTTTTGCCAGTTCTTGAAAAACACGGTAGGCCAGTCTTGCAAAGCTTAAAATATCAATATTAAAAAGTGCACCTCTGGTACTTAAGCTTGTAAGATTTTTCTGATTTTCTAAGGTAAACTGTTCTGGTACCAACATAACATAATGGATCGTAAGATTGCTTTCTGCCTCTAAAACCATCTGTTCATGAACCTTTTTCGTCTTATCTGATCGACTTCCTCCAATTACAAACTGTAAACTCATAATACCCCCAATCTTCTTTATTCCTCTTCTAATTCTTCTTGAAGACTAAAAACCTCGTCAATCCACATCCTGCTAATCGCATCAGAAGGCATCTTTAAATCCCCTCTCGGAGATACCGCAACAGAACCCACCTTTGGTCCATCCGGAAGACAGGAACGTTTAAACTGCTGGGCAAAAAAGCGCCAGTAGAAAGAACGCAACCACTTTAATATGGTGGCTGAATCATACTTATCCTCATAGGCCTGCTTTGCCAGATAGTAGATTTTCTTTGGTCGATACCCATAACGAAGTACATAGTATAAAAAGAAATCATGTAATTCATATGGTCCCACTAAATCTTCCGTCTTTTGTGATATCTTTCCATCCTTTGGAGGAAGTAATTCCGGACTTACCGGTGTATCTAAAATATCAAAAAGAATATTTTGGGTCTCTTCTTCCTTACAAGTATCTGCATAGTAACGAACCAAATGACGTACCAGGGTTTTTGGTACGGAAGCATTCACCCCATACATAGACATATGGTCCCCATTATAAGTTGCCCAACCCAAAGCCAATTCGGAAAGATCTCCGGTTCCTACCACCAGTCCTCCCGTCTGGTTTGCAATATCCATTAACAAATAGGTTCTTTGTCTGGCCTGAGCATTCTCATAGGTTACATCATGGTTTTCCTGGTCATGATTAATATCTTTAAAATGCTGTAAAACCGCCGGAACAATGGAAATCTCCCTAAGTTCTGCCCCAAGGTTTTCTACCAGGCTAACTGCATTATGATAGGTTCGATCCGTGGTTCCAAATCCCGGCATGGTTACCGCAATCAGGTCCTTCCGGTCTTTCTTTAAATAATCTAAGGCCTTTACTGCAACCAAAAGGGCAAGGGTAGAATCAAGCCCTCCAGAAATTCCAATCACCAGGCTTTTTCCATGGGTATGGCTAAGTCTTTTTGCCAGTCCCAAGGCCTGAATAGAAAGAATTTCTTCACATCGCTTGTTTCTCTGCTCCTTGTCTGCCGGTACAAAAGGCATCGGTGGCACCAAACGCTTTAAGGTCTCTTTCTTATAATCTCCTAACGATGCAAACCGAAAGTCTACGGTGCGAGAAGGGTCATGGTCCACCATCTCAAAGGTACCAGTGCGACGACGCTCGTTGGCTAGTCGATCTAAATCCACATCCGCCAAGGCCATCTGTCCGGAAAAGAGAGGACTTTCATCTAAAATCGTTGCATTTTCTACAATTAAATTGTGACCTGAAAATACAAAATCCGTAGAGGACTCTCCCTTGCCAGCGTCTGCATAAACATAGGCAGACAAAGTCTTTGCTGACTGGAAAGCCACCAGATTTTTTCGATATTCTGCCTTGCCAATGATTTCATCTGACGCAGAGAGATTTACAAGAATGGTAGCTCCTCTTTTTGCCATCTGAGTAGATGGAGAATCTGCCACCCAAAGGTCTTCGCAAATCTCACATCCTACAATAAGATTTTCATGGTTTAAATCCTTAAACAAAAGACCCTCAGCAAATAAAACAGGATATTCTTCACCACTTCGTGTTTTTAGGTATACAAGTCCCTTCTTCCCTCTTCCACTGGTAAAGTGTCGGGCCTCGTAAAATTCTGAATAGTTTGGCAAAAAACATTTGGGAACAAGTCCTATTACCCGTCCATCAAAGCATGCCGCAGCCACATTATATAATTTTCCCTCATAGGCAAATGGCAATCCCACAAAAGTCAGGACATCCAAGCCTTTCGTTTCCCAAGCAAACATCTCCAAGGCTACTTTTGCCTCTTCCACCAAAAGCTGCTGGTAGAAAAGATCCTGTAAGGTATATCCTGTCAGACAAAGTTCCGGAAAAACCACAATCTTTCCTCCTGCCTTTACCGCCTGATCTAATTCTTTTTTCATAGCCGCAAGGTTTTCCTTGCAATCAGCAACAGCAACCCTAGGAGATACCGCTGCTACCTTGATAAATCCAAAATTATTCATAAGACTTCCTTTCTTTGGCGCTCTATGGAATCATTTTACAACAATTGCCTAAGTTTCTCTACCCCTAAACCCTTTAAATTAAAAAGAAAATGAGCCCTAAAGCAAGGACGTGCTTTAGAGCCCATAAAAATTTCTTATTTAGCTGCAAGTTCTTTCAGTGTTTCGACTACTGCATCTACCTCAGATTTATTTACCAATAATTCATAATCCTTATTAAAGCCGGCCTCATAATAACCAGCATTATAAGCGGCATAGTTTACGGTAAAATGCTCAAATCCAGGGGCATTGCTTTCAAATTCAATCGTCATATACACCTCTGAATCCTGCTTCACTTCGCTTTCATTGTAGAAGATTGATTCCGCCTGAAGTCCCACTAACTCCTTATAAAACTTCTTAAAATCCTCTTCCTCCATTTTCTTGCCATTTAAATAATAAATATAACCCTTGGTGTCCACAGTGGTAATACTTGTACCATTATAGGTCGCAGTCGTGGTTTCTTCCTCTTCCGGAACCTGAGAACGATCTACCACAAGTTCATAGCTTTCTCCGTCTACGGTAATCGTGGCCTTTTCTAGATTCACACTCTTAACGTAATTCACATTGCCGAACATAATGGTAGCCGGGTTAATATTTAAACAGTTATTCACCGTCTCAGGATCTACTAAATAAACGCACTTAGAATCTGTAATATCTACTCCTAATCCATCGGTAATTCTAACATAATAATAACCGCTTTCATCATCCTGTTTACCAAAATAAATGGTAAACTTTCTCTTATTTTCACTGTCATCGTTCGAATAACTAATCACAACACGATGAGCCTTTTCATTGGTAAGATGATACTGATCAAGGTCTTTGCTACCTACATTATAATCTGCCAGGCGATATAAGGTCATGCCGGTATAATAACCGATAAAGTCTTCAATGGCTCCCGGATCAATACCTCTAAGTTCATGAAATGGCTTGTGAAAGTACCAGGTAGAAGCACCGGTCATATCTAAGCCATAGTCATCTAGATGTTCAATCGTAATCTTACCCTTGTCATTGTAATAATCAATATTGGTAATATTTTCCTGCGTAATTCCAGGAATGGTTTCTACCGCTCCATAGGAATACAGGTCTGAATTGAAATCCACTAAAAGAGTATCATCAATAAGATAGAGGTCATCCCCATCATTATACTGGAGATAATACATACCTGCTGTATTATTGTAATTTCCAACAACAAAATGATAATTCTTTTTATCTGCAGTTACGGTTAAGTCTAATTTTGGCTGATCGATTCCATACTTCTTTGGATTTTTTGCCCCGTCTTTTAGGATATGCTCGGAAGTTACGGTACCGGCGGCAGCAATCATCTCGGTCATAGCATCTTTACTTACCGGAAAGAGCTCATCCTGCTCATAAACCCAAGTGTCATCCTTGTTTAAAGAGAAGGTAAAAGTCTTATCCTCCGTGGTAAAGTGGAACTTAGAAAAGGTCTGGATATTGGAACCATCTAACATCTTATAAGTTCCCTCTTCTTCTGCAATTCCACCCTCCTTATTTTCAGAGAACAAGTTCACAGCAAGCAAGGATCCTCCTAAAAGAACCAAAAGGACCAAAAGAAAGATTAGATTTCTCTGTCTTCTTTTTTTTCTGCTTAATTTAGCCATTACTTTCTTCTCCTTTTAATCCATACAAATAAACCATAAACAAGTACTAATACAGGAATTACGATGGCAACAAGAATGGTTACTACTGCAATCTGTCTTGAGGTAAGTACAAGGTCTGCTGGATAAATTGACTTAATTGGAATATAAATATTTTGAGTATTTCCAGATGCCCAGTTAATAGCATTGGAGAACAACTCGGCGTTAGCACCATTTACTTCCTCATCCATACCAGGATTTAACATGGCTGCAGAGGAAAAAATTGCAATATTGGTCTCCTTGTCATCACTCACCTTGTCGGTTAAGGCAATTCCCACATTAAAGATTCCAGACTTATCGCTGTCGGTCTTTGACATGGTAGAGGAACCATTCTTCTTGAAATATGCAGATTCTGAGGTATTTAATAGTACACTTACCTTTTCACTGCTGCGAAGATTATCTGATACTTCAAGAGAAGCTGCCATAGGCATTAATAATTTCTCCTCTTCCTTAATGATACTATTCGTAATATCATGGGCATTCATCTTAGGCACAATATTATATGGCTTATCTGAATTTAACATCTGGTTGCTGTCTCGCTCGATTACCGCACCAGTTTCAACACTTACTCCATAATACTCTAAAATGGTATTAAAGTTCGGAAGAAGGTCGTTATCCTGAACATCTGTAGAAGTAAAAACAACCATGTCTCCGCCCTCTTTTAAGAATGCCAGGATGTTATTCATCTCTTCTTCTGAAAAGTCTGTATCGATGGAATTTAAAATCAATACATCACAGTCCTCAGGAAGCTTTCCTGCATATTCTTCAGAGGTAATATCAAAATTATGAATGTTAACATTTTGCTTCTTTGCTGCGGTGAGCATAGAATCATCTACGGTAGCATAACTCTTGCTAGCTGTATGTCCGCCTAAAATATAAGCCTGCTTGGTATCCTCGGAACTTACATGCACAATGGCACTAGTTACCTGAGCTTCAATATCCATACCAGAGCCGGTAATGGTTTCCCCGTTGTTATCCTCGGTATCTACAAACATATCTGATAATTCAATCACTTCAGATAAGTCCCCACACTGAATATAAAGACTCCCCTGAGAAACATTGGCCTGCACCTTATTCTCAATAAAGTCTGGATTTGCGATTGGATCAACGGTTTCTAATTTTACATGCTTGCTCTCATTCGCATAAAGTTGAATCATGTTCTTTACGTAATCATTTTCAGATCCATACTCTGCAAGGGTGGTAATGGTTACATCCTTGTCTAATTTCTTTAAAATATCCTTTGTAGTATCTGAAATGGTAAAAACCTTTAAGGAACTTAAATCATATCTTATATATTTCTTTGGAATCGCAGAAACCAAGGCATTCACGATGATTACAATGGCAAGTACAGCAATGGCCACAATCATTAAATAATTGCCACTCCTAAAATCCTTATTCCCCTCTTTTACAAGGTTCGATTTTGCGTCCTTTTTCTGATCTGGACGAATCAAATTTTGCCCCTGACGGGTTTTCTTTTTATTGTCACTCACTGTCTCTTCCCTCCTAGCTTACTTTCTTCTTCTCAATTACCTGAATAGCAAGAATCAGGAAAAATACAACAACCGTCAAATAGTAAACAATCGCTGATAAATCTAAGATACCATTGGTAAAGTCTTCCATTCTGTCATATAAAGAGAAGGAAGAAAGAACCTTCTGAATTCCATTCTTAAATAAAGAGGACTTTACTAAGTAGGTAACGATGGTTGCTCCTAAGAGAAGCCCTCCACAGACTACTCCACCTAAGAGATGTCTTGTAAGAATATAGTACACTGCTCCCAAAATCAAAGAAAGAACAATGAAAATCACAAGGGAAGTCTCTTTTCCTGCTGGAATCAACTGATTAATTGAAGTCATTAAAAATGAAAGTAACAAGAGGGCAAAGGTAACGACCGCTGCGATGATCTGATTTTCTGTTGTGGCTGACACAAACACACCAATTGCCAAGTATGCCAATCCCAATAACCAGAAACCAAGAATTGCCGAATAAGACATGGCATATGGTACGGTTCCATAACTTGCAAGTACGGTAGGATAAAGACATACTACTAACATTGGGATGGTGAATAAGCTTGCCACAGCAAGATATTTTGCGATTACAATCTGAGCAACGGTTACTGGTGAAGTATACAGTAACTGGTCTGTTCTCTGCTTGCTTTCCTCAGCAAGAATTCGCATGGTAATAACCGGAATTAATACCATAAAAGGTACCATAACATTCGTATTGCTTAAGGCATAACCAATGTATGGACTCTTATTTCTAATGTTGATCCAGGAAAAGATAATTCCAATGACCAGCAAAAGAAATGCCATAAATGCATATCCAATCACAGATGAGAAATACGATCTCATCTCTTTTTTATAAACTGCTAACATGTGACTCTCCTTATCTTCTCTCTCTTGGCTTCAACTGACCATCCACATGTACCTTAGAATGATCACGAAGACCACGATTATCTGTGGTTTTACCTTCTGTAACCTTAAGGAATACATCCTCAAGAGTAGTAATAGTAGGCTTCATAGAAATGATCGGGCACTTGGCATTGGCACAGGCATAGAAGATCTGTTCTCTCACATCTTCATCCATAGGAGCCAATACCTCTGCACGACAACATGCAATCCCATCTTCCTCGATCGTTTCTGTCTGGACTTTTAAAATTCCCTTTACCTTATTTAAGGCAGCACGAACCTTATAGTCTTCCGCCTTACAAATCAGTTCAATCGAAGAAGAACCACTTACATGCTTGCTTAAGTTCTCAGGTGTATCAAGGGCTACCAACTGACCATGGGCAATGATTAATACCTCATCACATACCGCGCTGATTTCCTGCATGATATGAGAACTTAAGACAACGGTATGTTGCTTTCCAAGGCTTCGAATCAACTCTCTCATCTCAATGATCTGCTTTGGATCAAGACCTACCGTTGGCTCATCCAAAATAATAATCTTAGGATATCCAAGAATTGCCTGAGCAAAACCTACTCTCTGCTTGTAACCCTTGGAAAGATTACGAATTAAACGATCCTTTACATCCTTAATCTTAGTACGCTCAATTGCATCCATGATCTGCTTTTCCTTTTCTTTCTTAGGAATCTTCTTCAGATCTGCTGCAAACTCCAGATACTCCATAGGAGTCATATCCATATAGAGCGGCGGAATCTCTGGAAGGTATCCAATACACTTCTTTGCTTCCTCCGGCTCTTCTGTTACATCATGTCCATCCACCAGGATTTGTCCTTCTGTTGGTGAAATGTAGCCGGTAATCATATTCATTGTTGTTGACTTACCCGCACCGTTTGGTCCCAGAAAACCATAAATCTTTCCCTCTTCCACATGGAAAGAAAGGTCCCGAACCGCGTAATGATCGCCGTATTTTTTTGTAAGATGTTTCACTTCAATCACGGTCTTGTTCCTCCTTTTAACCCCTAAATCTATCTACTTACCTACTCTCCCCTTTTACACAACTATCGACAATTCTACCACAAAACCTTGTAAATGCCTATGAATTTTTGTTAATTCTTTCTGATATTTTTATTTTTTAAAAAAAAAGCCACCATCCGAAGATGGTGACTTATTCATACTCCCTTACGATTCTGCAATAGCGTCAGACATATCGTAATGTCCTGGATTCTTACCAACTAGGAACTTAGCAGCCTCTACTGCGCCCTTGCCAAAAACGGATCTGGAATAAGCGGTATGCTTGATTTCAATCACTTCATCTAAGCCTGCAAAGATTACCTCGTGAATTCCCACAATAGAACCTCCACGAACTGATGAAATACCTATTTCCTTCTTTGGTCTCTTCTCTCTTCTAGTGGAACGATCATAAACATAATCAAACTTCTCTTCACAAGCTTCATTAATAGCATCTGCAAGTAAAAGAGCGGTACCACTAGGAGCATCTAATTTCTGGTTATGATGCTGTTCCACAATATCAATATCAAACCCAGCCGGAGAAAGAACCCTGGTTGCCTGCTTTAAAAGCATAGCAAGGGTATTAATACCTAAGGACATATTGGCAGATTTTAAAAGGGCAATGGATTTTTCTGCTTCTCTTACATGGTCTAATTGCTCTTTCGAAAGACCGGTGGTACAAAGTACCAAAGGAAGCTTCTTTTCCACACAATAATCCAGCAAATGATCCACCCCTGAAACATGGGCAAAATCAATGACCACATCTGCTTTTACGTCACAATCCTCAATTGTCTTAAAAACCGGATAATCGGAAAGTTGATCACCGGTAATATCTACTCCTGCAACAATCTGAACTTCTGGATCTTCGGCAACAATCTTAGTAATTACCTGACCCATACGGCCATTACAACCGTGCATAATAATATTCATCATCTAATCTCCTACACCTTCATTAAATAAGACCATAAGCCTTCATAGCTGCTGCAAGTTTTTCCTTGTTTGCCTCCTCCATCTCTGTTAATGGAGCACGAAGAGTTCCCACATTCTTGCCCATCATATTAAGAGCGGCTTTTACAGGGATTGGATTTACCTCACAGAACAAAGCATGAATCAAATCCAAAGCTTCTAGCTGCATCTTTCTACTTCCCTCTACATCTCCAGCAAAATACTTTGCACAAATCTCGTGCGTCTGCTTTGGAGCCACGTTAGAAAGAACGGAAATAACACCCTTACCACCAAGGGAAAGAAGTGGAACAATCTGATCATCATTACCTGAATAAATATCTAATAAACCTTCTGAAATAGATGCAAGCTTAGCAACCTGACTAATGTTACCAGTTGCTTCCTTGATTGCCACAATATTATCGGCTTCTTTTGCTGCCATTAATGCAGTTTCAGGAAGAATATTACATCCGGTACGACTTGGTACATTGTACATGATAATTGGAAGATCCACCGATTTTGCAATATCTGTAAAATACTTTACCAAACCCTTCTGAGTTGCCTTGTTGTAATAAGGGGTAACGCAAAGAAGTCCATCTGCACCCGCTGCTTCTGCTCTTTTGGAAAGAGAAAGAGCCTCAGAAGTGGAATTAGATCCTGTACCTGCAATGACCGGAATTCTCTTTGCAGCCTTATCTACCGCATACTTAATGCATTCAATGTGTTCATCATGAGACATAGTTGCCGACTCACCTGTCGTACCGCAAATAATAAGGGCATCGGTTCCTCCTGCAATCTGTTTCTCGATGAGTTGTCCCATCACATCAAAATTAACACTTAAATCATCATTCATTGGGGTTGCTAATGCAACACCAGCACCTGTAAAAATAGCCATTGTGTCTGACCTCCTATAAAAAAATATGAGCACCCAGCCACACGACTGGATGCTCTATAGAAAAATCAAAAATTTCCTGTAGCGCTCCATCCGCATGGATGACAGTCATGCGTCTCTTAAACACATGCCCAGAAAAAAGAAGCACAGGACCCCTTTTAACTTCGGCAAATTCCCCTTTCCTACTTTCTCATCCACGCCTGTCGTGTCAAAAGTAGTAATCATGTCATCTGCAACCTCTACTAATGGTAACTATATCACTCTGCCCCAGTCATGTCAAGACCGGACAACGATTTCTCCCTATCAACCTATTTGAGGTTCCTTTTTTACCCTTGTCCACGATCTGAGCATGTTTGGGACTTTCACCTGTTAGAGTACGCCTATGGCGCGCAAACAAAAGAAACGAGTAGATATTCCTATCTACTCGTCAATCTTATTATCTTATCTCTTGTTTAACCAATCCGGAACCTGAACCTTCTTGTTAGTAGGTCTCTCGGTTCTTCTGGTTGTTGTGGTAGATCTTGTTGTAGCAAAATCTACATTCGGCTTTACAGGACTTGCACTTGATGCCTGACCACTTCCATTTAAGAAACTTGGTCCACGATTTACTGCCTGATTCGAAACAGAAGAAGCAAACGCACTCTGTACATTACCATCTCTTGCAGAGCGGATACCAGAATATCCCTTAGAAGCGCTCTGTATACCTCCATCTAATCCGGTAGCAATCACGGTAATTGTACAATGATCCTGAGTAGAAGCATCATAACGAGCACCAAAGATAATATTGGCATTCTCACCAGCAAGTTCCTGAACATAACTTGCTGCTTCGTTTGCTTCCATAAGTGAAACATCACCAGTAATATTAATGATAATATGACTTGCCCCTTCGATGGTTGTCTCAAGAAGTGGACTGGTAACTGCTGCTTCTACAGCGCTGTTAGCCTTCTCATCACCACTTGCTGAACCAATACCAATGTGAGCGATACCACGATCTCTCATAACGGTACGAACATCTGCGAAGTCAAGATTAATAAGTGCCGGAATATTAATTAAGTCTGTAATACCCTGTACTGACTGTTGTAATACTTCATCAGCCTTCTTTAATGCTTCCGGTAAAGTTGTTCTACGATCAACAATTTCAAGAAGCTTATCGTTCGGAATTACGATCAGGGTATCTACTGCCTGCTTTAACTTCTCAATTCCTTCGTTAGCATTACTCATACGAGTTCTACCTTCGAAACGAAATGGCTTTGTAACAACACCAACGGTAAGAATTCCCATCTCCTTAGCTACACCAGCGATGACAGGTGCTGCTCCGGTACCGGTTCCTCCACCCATACCACATGTTACAAATACCATATCTGCGTCTTTGATTAAATTAGAGATATCTTCTAAATTTTCTTCAGCAGCCTGTTCACCAACGCTAGGCTCTGCTCCGGCACCAAGTCCCTTGGTTACCTTTGCTCCAATCTGAAGTGTTGTAGAAGCCTTACATCCGGTAAGAGCCTGCTTATCGGTATTCACTCCAATAAATTCTACTCCACTGATTTCCTCATCAATCATTCTGTTAACTGCGTTATTTCCTGCACCACCAACACCAATTACAATAATTCTTGCTGCGGCATCTGCTTCGTTTGTTACAATCTCAACCAAGGTTCCATCCTCCTATAACATATTTCTCACCAGGTCTTGCCTGATGTAAGAAAAGCGCATCCCAAAATAATACGCCTATATACTCGTCTTGAACTACTCCCATCAAAACATATATACTATATAATATAATTTTTTAGTGAAAATAGCAACAAAAAAAATAGATTTTTTTCATTTCATTGTTTTTTTGCAAGGAAAATCTACTCTGTTTCCTTAAAACTATAGTTTCCATCTTCCATATATTGACTCATATCCAGTTTTCCCCGCTTCTTTCGAATCACCGGTAGCATATCCGCTAAATCACTCATCTTTTCAGCCAACTGGTCTCCACGACCCAGTTCAACGCTTAGTCTTCGAATATAAATCGTAAGATCCATGGTCTTTTCATCTACCTGTATTTTCTTTACCTTGAACTGGTATTTTTCAATTAACTTTGTAAGATTTAAAAGTTCATCAAAGACATCATCATCTTCCACCGGAAGGGCTTCCATCATCACCACCTGGTCAAAATGAAATCCCGTTACCAAAGGAACTCCATTGATTTTGGTATCAGAACTTTCCACCACAATTCCATCTTTATCTAAGTAGATATAACATCCGGCATACTCCAGATAGGCGATGAGTTTTTTTTCGTAAATGGTAATCTTTACCTCTGTAAGTGAAACAAATTCGATTTCATATTTTTCCACAAAGGGAATACTTTTTTCATCCCTAAATTTTGTTTCCAGATAAAACAAAGCTGTGATGGGATGTTTTTCACTACCAAATATACGGTTGATTACCGTTTCTTTACTGTTATTTACCGATCCTTCTACACGAACCGTTTTAATCCTGATGAAACTAAGGACCAATACCATAATTCCCAAAATTGCAAGGACCGTGGCAAAAGCGATCAAACGTTTTCTTCCATTGCTCATTTTAATACTCCCGAACGACCGTTGTTTCTCTTAAGAATTCCTTTTGCTTAATAGAAAGGGATACCGAAAATACAAGAGCAAACTCTACCATAGTTAATACCATAGAGGAACCACCATAACTAATTAAAGGTAACGTAACACCTGTATTTGGAATTAAACCCGAATTGATTCCCATATTCAAATAGGCATGAAGACCAATATGCAAAATCACTCCCCAGGTAATAATCGACCCCAAAAGAGTCGGTGAATTAACGGCAATGGCAAGCATACGATATAGAATATAAAGATACAAAAAGGCAAGCAGAACAATTCCTACAAAGCCAAGTTCTTCTGCGATTGCAGAAAAAATATAGTCATTGTAAACCTCCGGTATACTTACTTTTTGTATTCCATTGCCAATTCCCTTTCCTAAAAAACCCCCAGACCCAATGGCATATTTTCCTTGAAGAATCTGGTAACCGGTTCCCTGGGCATCTGCTTCCGGATTTAACCATACGGTGATTCGCTTAGCACGGAAACCGCTTCCTCCCCGGTCTGTTATACTATGAAAAGCAATCACCAAAGCCAGAACACAAATTCCAATTCCTGCCACTTGAAAGAAGAACCTCCAGTTTTTAGAAAAGGTAAAAATGATTAAAAGTCCGATCAGAGCGATTACCGCTGCAGAACTTAAGTTGCTGGTCATAACCCCAAGAAATATTGCCGGAAAAATTACATAATAAGTGGCAACCTTGATGATGACCTCCGGCTTTCTCATTCGTTCTCCCTGTTCTGTAATTACCAAGGCCAACATCAAAATCATGGTAATTTTTAAAACTTCTGCCGGTTGAACCTGGATGAAATATAGATTTACCCATCTAGTCGCACCGTTTTTAGTAATACCCAAAGGGGTTTTTACCATACAAATCAAGAAGAAGGATAAGATATAGGCCAGCTTATAAAGGAATCTTAACCGATAATAATTAAAGGCTATAATCATCGTTCCTAAAACACAGCCCACCACAATATTTCGGCACTGTTTTCTTACAAAGAAAAAGGAATCTCCATTTTGTGTTTCATAGGCATAATAAGAGGTTGCACTATAAAGCATCAATAGACCAAATAAAATCAAGAGGATTACTGCAAATATCAAACCATAGTCAATCAAACCCTTTTGCTCTCGAATCTGAATACCGTTGCTTAAAACTTTCACATTCTTATTCTTTTTTCCCCTATGTTTCGAATAATCTGCCATGCATCCTCCCTTCCTTTTATCTGTACTTTTTATAAATTACGAACATACTCCTTAAAGAGATCTCCTCTCTGTTCGTAGGACTGAAACATATCCCAACTAGCACAGGCAGGTGAAAGAAGAACATTCTCCCCTGGCTTTGCCAGCTGACTGCTAAGTTTCACTGCTTCCTCTAAGGACTCTACTACATGAATATTATGAAAGCCCTTCTTTTCTGCGCAAGCCCTGATCTTATCCTTAGTGACTCCAAGTAACACCAAGTCCTTAATGGTGTCCTTAAAAGCATCCACCCACTCATCGTATTCCGATCCCTTGTCATAGCCACCTGCAATCAAAACGGTTTTCGATGGCATAGCTTCAATCGCCTTCATGGATGCATCGGTGTTGGTTCCCTTTGAATCGTTATAATATTTTACACCATTCACTTCTTTTACAAATTCAATTCGATGTTCTACCGCTTGGAAGGAATAAACTGTCTGTAAGATCACATCCATTGGCACTCTCATAAAATAAGCTACCGCAATGGCAGCCATAACATTTTCCACATTATGCATGCCCACAAGTTGCATCTGACTTACATCCATTAACCGTTCTCTTTGGCCATCTACCGCAAGATAGATTCCACCATCCTGATAGTAAATTCCCTCCTCTAAGACCTGTTTGCTAGAAAAGAAAAATGGCTTACAAGTTAAAGTTTTTGCAAGTTTTGGAAGATATTCATCCTCATGATTCAAAACACAAATCTCCTCATACGTCTGATTCATAGCGATCTTCATCTTACAAGCCGCATAGTTCTCCATGGTATGATGGCGATTCAAATGGTCTGGTGTAATATTTAAAACTGCAGATACCTCCGGATGAAATTCATGGATTGTCTCTAACTGGAAGCTTGAAATCTCAGCGACTGTTACAGACTCCTCTCCCATCTGATCTGCAACCCCTGTATATGGAATTCCAATATTTCCAACCACGAAAGCACTTTCAAAATAATTTTTAAAAATTTCACCAATCAAGCTAACGGTGGTAGTCTTACCATTGGTACCTGTTACAGCTGCCAGTCTACCCTTGGAACATACATAGGCAAGTTCTATCTCACCCCAAATCAAAAGTCCAGCCGCCTTTGCCTTTTCTACAAATGGTGCTTCCACAGAGATTCCCGGGCTTAATACAAGGATCTCATGAGAGGCAATCGCCTCATTTGTCAACTCCCCTGCCACTAACGGTAAGGTATATCCGGGAAAATGATCTTTCACCCGGTCATAAGTCAT